>ERZ777306.1012-NODE-1012-length-49270-cov-50.327177_pt1 | contig 49270 bp, 45 predicted proteins | sample MGYA00374966_ERZ777306 | MGnify/ENA primary metagenome ERZ777306 (study PRJEB29329, sample SAMN06343882) | mouse gut metagenome | isolation source: Mouse cecum | place: Austria: Vienna | collected 2014-11-15 ... | reverse complement strand
TATAAGAACTTTAAAACTAGTTTTTATACCATCTTTTGTCAACAGCCTGATAGAATATAAAATATTCTAATTCTTCTTTTTTATAAATTATCTAGTAAAAGTATAAGCTTTTATTGTAAAATAATAATAAGTAGAAAATATTTTGATTTTATTTATTGAATAATAAAATTATATATAGATAAAATGGATTATTATTTTCTTGCATATATAAATGAAAGGGGAATATATAATGAAAATTAAATTAGTTATTATAGTATTAATAAGTTCACTAGTTATGAGTTCATTTACAGTAATTTCTGTTTATGGGAAAAATGATGAACTAGATACAACATTATTAGAAGAACATGAGGGGGGATTGTTAGATTATACAAAAATGTATGGTTTGGAAAAGGAGGAAATTAAACCAATAACACAAAATCGCTATTTACGTTCAAGTATGCCTCAAAAGAATAATTATATTGCTATAATGGTTGAGTTTCCTGATAAAACGGGAACTAGTCTTGATGACTCTCAAACATTAAGTAAAGCTGAGGCTGTCATGAATAAGGGAAATCGAGATATGATAACACCTTATGGGAATGCACCAGTTATTTCATTAAAAGAATATGTTGAAAAATATACATATAATAAAATGACTACTCAAACTACTTTTTTTCCACAAGATAGAAATGGAAATGTAGTATCAGTAAAGTTATCAAAAAATCGTAGTTATTATATGAAAAAAAGTTCTAGTAATCCAAATGGTTATACATCAAGTCAAGCAGTTGAAAGAGAAAAAGAATTAATAAATGAGATTTTATCTAAATCTAAAGAAAGCATTGAAAGAGTTTTTAATGCTAGTGATTTAGATAAAAATAATGATGGAAAAGTAGATGCAATTTCTTTTTTCGTTGAAGCAGATAAAGTAACTGAAGATAAAGTAGAATGGTCAGATCTTTTGTGGTCACATAAAATAAGTGGAATGAATTTAAATGTTACTTTAAAAGGTAAAAAGGTTGATACTTATAATTTGATTAATACCTATGATAGTAATTATTTAGGTGGTGTTTTTTCAATGAATCAAGGTACTTATGGTACCATAATTCATGAATATATGCATGTTTTAGGATTGGTTGATTTGTATCGTTATAATAGTACTGGTAATCCAGTGGGGTTTTATGATGTGATGGCAGCTACAACAAGTTATAATCCCCAAGGAATTTTGGCATATATGACAAGTGAATATAATAATTTAGGATGGAATAATTTAACTGAAATAAATAGATCTACAAGTATAACTTTAAATAGACCGCAATATACCAATCCAAATGAAAAAAGGGCTGTTAAAATAGTATCACCAGTTAATAAAGATGAGTATTTTATTGTAGAATATTATGAAAAACGCAATAAAGTTAATACGTCAGAAACAAGTATTAATGATGGAGTTGTTGTATATAGAATTAATTCTAAAGTGAAAGATGGAAATATGAATGGTACAACAACTGGAAGAAACGATTATTTATATATTTTTAGACCAAATGAAACAGGTTGTGGTAAAGGAGAAGGAAATTTAAATCAAGCTGTTTTAAGTAAAAATGGACGTAGTAGTTTTGGTAAACCACTTAATACAACTTCTGGATGGAATAATGATACATTATTTTATAGTAATGGAACTAATAGTGGGATTACTATTAATATTACTAGTAGTAGCAGTAATAGTATAACATTGGATATTAATGTACCAATAGTTCAGGGTGATGGAACAACTACTAAGCCATATTTAATTAGCAGTGTTAATGATTTTGATTTAATTAGAAAAAATAGTACTAAAGTATTTAAATTGTTAAATGATATAGATCTAAGTAATGTTAATAATTTCCAAACAATTTCTAATTTTAGTGGAACTTTAGATGGAGATGGTTTTACTATTAAAAATCTTACAATTAATAATCAGTCTGGTTTTATAACTAATTTATCAAGCATTGGAATTGTTAAAAACTTAAATTTTGAAAATGTTACAATTACAAATAGCAATGCTTCACATACTGGAGTTTTTGCAAATGTAAGTGGAAAATTAGAAAATATTGCAATTAAATCAGGGAAAATATCTAATCAGGCAAATGATAATGGACAATATTTAGGTACTGGTGCTTTAGCAGGAGTATTATCAAGTGGAGGAATAATTCAAGATTGCTATAGTAGTGCAAATGTAACTCAAGGAATAAATGTTGGTGGTTTAATTGGTTTAAATAAAAATGGAACAATTCAAAATTGTTATGTTAATGGAGCTGTAATGGGTGGTAAAAAAAGTAGTGGAGGAATAATTGGAAGTCAATATTTTATAAGTTATGGCCAATATAAACAACCTAATAATGTATTGTATGATATTAGTAAAACTAAACAAAATGAAGCTGTTGGAATGGTTTATGGCAGTGATAAATTAACGGATAATAAAACAGGAAAAGAAGGATTTATTGGTGTTGATTTATTAAAACAAATAAATTTAGATATATCAGGTATAAATGAAAAGAAACTTGATCTTACAATTAAAGCAAATCCTTCAACAAGCCCAAATAAAAGTGTAATGATTAAAGATTTATCTATAGCTACTTATAATAGTGCTACTGAAAAAATTAAAGCTAATAAAGTTGGACAAACTGAATTAGTAGTATCGTTACCAGTAGGTAAAAATACTATGACACTTTCATCAACAATAAAAGTTATTAATTCAAATATTCCAATAAAACTTAATTATCAAGTACATGTAGCAGATTATGGTTGGTTAGAAGAAGTTAGTGATGGAAAAAGGGCAGGAACAACAGGTAAAAATAAACAAATGGAGGCTATTAAAATAAGTCTGACAAATAACGTTTATAACGGGACAGTCGAATACAGTGCACATGTTCAAGATTATGGCTGGATGGCATGGACAGATAACGGAAAACTGGCAGGGACGACAGGTAAAAACAAACAGATGGAAGCCATCAAAATCAGACTGACAGATGAACTTGAAAACGAATATGATATCTATTATCGTGTGCATGTAGAGAATCTAGGATGGCTGGATTGGGCATCAAATGGAAAAGCAGCAGGGAGTGCAGGTTACAGTTATCAGATTGAGGCGATAGAAATAAAATTGGTAAGAAAAAGAAGCAGTGCCCCAGGAGCAACAGTGAAACCATATGTACAAAAGAAAAATGTAAAAACAGAAACACATGTAGCAGATTACGGATGGCTGTCAAGTGTATATGATGGAAGTATTGCAGGAACAATAGGTAAATGCAAACAGATGGAAGCGATAAAGATTTCATTGGAGAATCCAGCATATGAAGGAGATATTGAATATCGAGTACATAGTGCAGATATCGGATGGCAGAGCTGGACAGGAAATGGAGAGACAGCAGGGGTAACAGGAAGAAATAAACAAATGGAGGCGATAGAGATCAGACTTACAGGAGAGATGGAGAAAGAATATGATATCTACTATCGAGCCCATATAGCAGATTATGGATGGCTAGACTGGACAGCAAATGGAAAGAGTGCAGGAAGTGAAGGAGTGTCAAAAAGAATAGAGGCAATTGAGATAAGGGTAGTTCAAAAAGGTGGAAGTGCCCCAGGAGCAACAGGAAGACCATTTATAAAAAAATAGGATAATTTATAAATCTAAATTATTTTAGAGTGTTAATATCTAGGGGAATCACTTCCCCTTTTTTATATGTCATTAATTTCGAGAGTTTTTTTAAGTTAAATTCTGACGTCATTTAAAGGTATCAGATAAAAATAAAATTATAATTTCTATTATTATTTTTTAGAATATTAACTAATTCTTGTTAAAAAATATGTATTCAATTTTTAAAATAGGACTTAAAAAATATGATATTATGTAGTAAAATAGAGGATGTAATTAGTGAAGTTAATTAATTAAAAATAAATTTTTAATTAATCTTAAAGTACAATATATTTTATTTAAGTGGGAGGAATAAGAATGAAAAAGATAACATTTATATTAATTAGCTTAGGATTATTTTTTACTACAATGTTGAATTTTGTATACGCTGTAAATGATAATGAAGATAATATAAAAAATATACAACAGACAGATGGTATAATCTTAGATAATAATTTAAAAGGCAAAAGTATGCCGAGTATTGTTTATAATATTCATATGCAAGACTATGGATGGTTAGATAATGTTAATGATGAATCTATTAATAGAGTAATTGATGAATCAAAGAGATTAGAAGCAATTCAAATATCTCTAAATGATAATATTTATAATGGAAGTATCGAATATAGTGCCCATGTGGAAGATTATGGATGGCTAGATTATGTAAATAATGGATCTATTAGTGGGACAACTGGGGAATCTAGAAGATTAGAAGCAATAAAGATTAGATTGAATGGAGATATATCTGATTATTATGATGTAAATTATCGTGTATATTGTCAAAATATAGGATGGTTAGATTGGACAAGTAATGGTAAAATCGCAGGGACAGTAGGGGGGAGTTACAAATTAGAAGCAATACAAATCAAGCTTTCTTCTAAAAATGATGAAAAATTAATAAAAACAAATAAATCATCATTAACTTTTTCATACAAAAATGGATTTAAAGTTTGTTATGACGCTAATGGGGATTTATGTAAAGATTTAGAAGAAATATTAGGATTACAAGAATCATATGAATTAAGAGTAAATAAACAAACTAATGTAGTAACTGTTTTAATTCCAAATGGTGAAGGTGAACATGAAATAGCATATAAACGTTTTATATGTTCAGTTGGTGATGATACGCCAATTGGAGTATTCTATACTCCAGCTAAATATCGCTGGAGAGCACTAGTAGAATCTAGTTATGGACAATATTCCACAAGAATAGTTAACAGGATTTTATTCCATTCAGTTCCATATGATAAGCAAGATCCATATACATTACTTACAGAAGAATACAATAAGTTAGGAACAACATGTTCACATGGATGTATAAGATTAACTTGTGAAAATGCTAAATGGATATATGATAACTGTGCATTAAAGACAAAAGTAGAAATAGTGTCAGAAAAATTTGATCCATTAAGTAAACCAGCAATTAAAAAAATCCCACTAAATCAGACATGGGATCCAACTGATACTAATATATAATATAAAATCCAAGCTTAACCTAAAATTCAAAATTAGTTTAAGTTTGGATTTTATTTTTGATAATTAAATAAAAATTATGTTAATAATAAATGCAATACAGATACTAACAACTACATCACTTAGGTAATGAACACCAGATAGGAATCTAGAAACAGTTAGTGCTATAGCTAATGTTGATAATAATAACCCCATATTAGGACCATATCTAAGAACAGTAAGAGCAATCGAAACAGCAAAAACGACCTGAATACTTGGAAAAGAATAATTTTTTCTTTTTAAATCATCAATAGGTTTTATATCATATTTTTGGATTGGACGTTTTCTATTAATTATTAATTTTAATATAGTTACAATTAAAACAGAGTATAAAGGAATTTTAATAAAGAAAAAGAGGTGACTTTGCCATTCAATATAAATTTTTAATAAAAATAAAGAATAGAAAATTATTATCATATATGGGCAAAATCTAGATATAAAATGTATACATCCTTTAATAAATGAATGTTGCCAAATAAAATTGTTCATGCGTTTATAGAATATCTCCATCAAGCAAAACCTCCTTTTATTATTATAACCTATATAATAATATTTGTCGATTTTAAGAAATAGTAGAAAATGAGCAGAGGTAAAAATGACAAATATCGCTATATATGCTATTATAAATGCGAAAACTTTATAAAAATATTATTAACAAAAGATAAGAGGTGAAACAGTGAATAGAAAATTAATGCCCATTATGCTTTTTTCAATTGAAGTAGTAATGTATTATTTTATTTGTTTATATTTTCATATGGATATGCAGCTTATTGTTGGTTCAGGAACCTTATATTTTTTATTTATGTTTATTTATGGTCATTATTCATTAAAGACATGCCTGATTTGGAACGAGATTAAACAATTGGTAAAAACAAGTTTTTGTTTTTTTATAGCCCTATTAGTTTTAGTACCTAAAAGTTATGGATATGATCGCAGGATTCACCTAACAATTATGGTTGTGGCAATGTTTGTTATAAGCCTACTTGCATCAAGGTTTTTAAGAATTGCATTTAGAGAAGTTTTTTCCAGAAAAACTTTAGTAATAGGTACAGGTTATGAAGCTGCCCGTCTTGGAAAAATATCTAATAATAATAGATTTGCATTAACTACTGTAAGAGGATATGTAGATGTAAATAATACTAAAGATTTATTTGGATTTAAACAGGAAAATATAATTAAACATAGTAAAGTATATAATTATGATAATTTAAATGAAGCTATTATAAATAATGCTATTGAACAAATAATTATAGCTTTACCTGAAGCTAATCAACAAGTTATTGATAAAATTATGAGCGATATTTATGGAAAGGTTGAATCAGTAAAATATCTTCCAAATGTTAATGGAACAATGACTTTTTCATCAGAAGTACAGGATTTTGATGGACAATTACTAATAGCTACATCAAATGATACAATTAGTATATTAGATAAATTTTTTAAACGATTTGTTGATATATTAGCAGGAATTGTGGGGGTAATAACATTATTACCATTAATGGCATATGTAAAATATAAATATGTAAAAAGCGGGGATCATGATAATATCATGTTTTCGCAGCATCGAATAGGTAAAAATGGTAAATTGATTAAGATTTATAAATTTAGATCAATGATACCTGATGCTGAAAAAGAACTGGAAAGATTAATGAAAGAAAATCCTGAAATAAAAGAGGAGTATTTGACTAATAAAAAGTTAAAAGATGATCCTAGAATTACTCCAGTTGGTCATTTTCTAAGAAAAACTTCTTTAGATGAATGGCCACAATTTATTAATGTATTAAAAGGAGAAATGAGTTTTATTGGTCCTAGACCATACCTTCCTAGAGAAAAGAGCGATATGGGACAATATTATGATTCAATTATTAAGTTAAAGCCAGGAGTTACAGGAATGTGGCAAGCTAATGGTAGAAGTGATGTTGAATTTAGTTATCGTTGTAAACTAGATGATTATTATTATCATAATTGGTCAATCTGGTTAGATTTTACAATTATGTATAAAACAGTAAAAAGTGTGGTTTATGGAAAAGGATCATTATAAGAAATAAAGGAGAAGGAATTGATCTTATGAAAATAGCATTTTTAATATTATGTCATAAAAATCCTGTACAAATAAATTATTTAATAGATACACTAGATGATAAAGATGTCGATTTTTATCTTCATATTGATAAAAAAAGTAATATAATTAATGAAATCAAGAAAAAAGATAATATTTATTTTTTAGATAAAAGTAAAAGATTAGATATTAAATGGGGGCAGAGTCAGATGATTCATGCTACAGTAAATTTAATTGAGTGTGCTCTTAATAATAACATTAAATATGATTATTTTTGGTTTTTAAGTGGACAAGACTTTCCAATAAAGTCAATTAGTTATATAAAAGATTTCTTAGAAAAAAATAAGGAAAGAAATTATATAGAAATAATGTCTAAAAATAATCAGTTGTATAAAAGATTTTTAAAAAGAAATGAATTAAAATATGCACCTTTTATGACAAGCTCAAATTTATTAATAACAATTTTAAAACATTTATATATTTTAGTTACTGGGGGTCCATATAAAACATTAATTTTTAAAAGGAAAAATGTAACAAGATTAGATTTTAATTTTGGAAGTTCGTGGTGGTTATTAACTAATGAGTGTATACATTATATATATGATAAAATTAAAACTAATCCAAATATTATGAAATATTTTGATAATGCTATTTGTCCAGATGAATCCTTATTCCAAAGTATCTTTGTATCATCACCATATTATAAGACACAAGCTGAGATTCCTGTCTTTATTGATTGGACAGGACAAAATAAACATCCCAAAACTTTTACTATAAATGATTATGATGAATTGGCTAATTCAAAATATTTAATGGCAAGAAAGTTTGATGAAAATATTGATGATAAAATAATTAAAATATTGTATGATAGTTTAAAAAATAAGTAAAGATCAAGGAGAATAAAATGTGTTTAGTATCAGTTATTATGTCTACTTATAAAGAAGAGGAAATATTTTTAAGACAGGCAATAGAATCTATATTAGATCAAACATATAAAGATTTTGAATATATAATCATTTTAGATAATCCTGATAATGATTTACATATTAAAATTATTGAAGAATATACAAATATAGATAAACGAATTAAGTTTTATATAAATAAAAAAAACATAGGACTTACAGCATCTTTAAATAAAGGGCTAGGATTGGCTAAAGGTATATATATTTGTAGAATGGATGCTGATGATATTTCAATTAGTAATCGTATAGAAAATCAAAAGAAGTATTTAGAAGAAAATAAATATGATCTAATTGGTGGAATATCACAAATGATAGATGAAAATGGAGAAAGCATCTATTCAATAAAAAAAGTACCTACTGATATAAATAAAATAAAGAAAGCACTAAGATATAATCAAATTATTTCACATCCAACCTGGTTTGGGAAAAAAGAAGTCTTTGATAAATTAAATGGTTATCGAAATATGCCATTATGTGAAGATTATGATTTTACACTAAGAGCGGTTTTAAATGGATATAAAATATCTAATATTAATGAAACGATATTAAAGTATCGAATGACATCCTCTAGTATTTCTAGAAGTAATTTATATGAGCAGTATCTTTTTGCAAGATTTATAACTAAAAAGTATTCAGAAAAAGAAATTGCTGATATTGATAAGGCAAAAGAATATGTAAATAATTATAATAATTATAGTAGGGCAAAAAGATATTTAAAAGCAAATGAAAGATTTAATATTGTATTGAAAGATATAGAAGAAAAAAAATATTTGAAATTTATAAAAGATGGATTTTTATTAACATTTACATCTAAAAGTTATTTGAATAAAATATATCGTTTTTTTATGGTAACAATAAATAGTTAAAATAATAATAGTTAAAGGAGAAAAAATGAAAGTTTTAGTAATAATTCCTGCATATAACGAGGAAGAGAATATTTTAAGGGTTGTTAGACAGTTGCAAGAAGCTGATACAGGGAGTGATTATGTGGTAATCAATGATTGTTCAAAAGACAGTACACCTAAAATTCTTGATGAAAATAAAATAAATCATATTGATTTGCCAGTAAATTTAGGATTGACTGGTGCAGTACAAACTGGATACAAATATGCATATGAAAATAATTATGATGCTGCAATTCAATTTGATGGAGATGGACAACATTTACCAGAATATATACCAGCACTAGTAAAAGAAATTGAAAATGGGTATGATATTGTAATTGGTTCAAGATTCGTTGAAGAAAAAAAACATTTATCTGCTCGTATGTTAGGAAGTCGTTTAATTACAGCTATGATTAAATTAACAACAGGTCAGAAAATAAATGATCCAACAAGTGGGATGAGAATTATTAATCGTAAACTAATTAAAGATTATGCTTATGAATTAAATCGGAAACCTGAACCAGATACTTTAGCATATCAGATGAAAAAGGGGTTTAGGGTAAAAGAAATTCAGGTAAAAATGGAAGATCGTGTTGCAGGAACAAGTATTTATGCTGGAATTGGTAGTTCGATACAATATATGTTGAGAGTACTTATTACGATTATATTTTTTAATTAAAGGATAGGTGAAAAATATGACATTGACGTTACAATTAATTTTAATTATTTTATCAGTTTTTCTATTTTTAATACTGATAAAAAGTGTAAAAAAGGGTAAATTACGTTCTGACTATGCTCTTGTATGGTTATTATCATCTATTGCTTTAATTATTGTTGCTGTTTTTCCTCAGATTGCCTATTTTGCTGCAGATTTTATAGGAGTTATTTCAACTGCCAATATGGTGTTCGCATTTATAATCTTTTTATTAATTATAGTAGTTTATACATTATTTGTTAGAGTGTCATCATTAGAAGAAAAGCAAAAAAATTTAATACAACATATAGCTATATTAGAAAAAGAATTACATGATAAAGAGGTGTAAATGTGAAAATATCAGTTGCAATGTGTACCTATAATGGAGAAAAATATATTGTAGAACAATTAAATAGTATTTTACATCAAACAAAAAAAGTGGATGAGATTATTATTTGTGATGATGGATCTAAAGACAATACATTAGAAATTTGTAATAAAACTTTGAAAGCAAGTAATATTGAATATAAGTTAAAAATAAATAAAAAAAATTTAGGATTTGCTAAGAATTTTTATCAGGCAATAACACTATGTTCAGGTGATATTATTTTCTTTTGTGATCAAGATGATATTTGGAAAGAAAATAAAGTTGAATTAATGTGTCAAGTATTTAATGATAATCCAAATGCATTATTAGTATTTTCAAATGCACATATTACAAATGAAAATTTAGAGATTAAAGGTAATCTCTTTGAAAATTTGAGTTATCAAAATAGTTATTTGAATAATAAATATGAAACAGTTAATTATTTGTTGAATGATAATTTTGTTACTGGAGCAACTACAGCAATTAAGAAAGAAATATTGAATTATATAGGAGATTTAGATAATGGTTGGGCTCATGATTACTGGTTTGGAATTGTTGCAGCATTGTATGGAGGTTTAAAAAATATAAATGAGCCATTAATTTATTATCGTCAGCATGATAAAAATACAATTGGAATTGGAAAAAAATATGGATTTGATAAAATAAAAAAGTTATTTTCTAAAAGTAAAGAGAATAATATAGAAAATCAATATGCAGAATTACGATTACCTCAATTAATTTATTTGGATAAATTTATTAAAGAACAAAAATTAGATGCTTGTTATCAAAAAATTTTAGATAAAAAATTAGATTTTTGGAAAAAAAGAGAACATTTTGGACAACAAGGAATTATAACTAATGTAATAATTGTAATTAAAGGAGCAATAAAAAAGGAACAAGTGAGCAATCGTAATGTTGATAAACCTATTTTAAAAGATTTTATCAAAGCAGTTGCATTAGCAAAGAGGGATAAATAGGATGAAAAAAACAATTAGTAATATTTTTTATAATTGTGCATCACAATTATTAGCAATAATTGTACCTTTAATAACCTCTCCATATATTTCAAGGGTTTTATTGCCAACTAATTTAGGAATTTATAGTTATATTGATTCTGTTGCTCAAATATTTGCAGTAATTGGTGCTTTAGGATTAACTAATTATGGTATTCGTGAAATAGCCTATGTTAAAAACAATAAAGAAAAACGATCTCAAATATTTTTTGAGATTATGATTTTAAAGATTATCCTCTTGATAATTACATTCGTACTTTATTATGCTTTTTTTGTGGGTACACGATATGAGAAATATTCAATGTATCAATTAATTTGGTTTATTGGTAGTTTTTTAGATGTGATTTGGTTTTATAATGGTTTAGAGGATTTTAAAACAGTTGTCTTAAGAACTTGTATAATTAAAACATTCAATGTTTTATTAATCTTTTTATTAGTAAAATCACCACAAGATATTACTAAATACATCTTGATTATGGGGTTCTGTCAAGTGTTAGGGGTATTGATTTGTTATCCAAGTATGATCAAATTGATTTGTAAACCTAATTGGAAAAGAATAAAAATTATTCCTCATCTTTTAGCAACATCAAAAATAGCATTACCTCAAATTATTATCCTAGTATATTATCAAATGGATAAGATTATGCTTGAATATTTTACTCATGATTCTACTATTATTGCATTCTATGATCAAGCAGATAAAATAGTAAAAATTCCAGTTACAGCAATTACCGCAGTTTCTGCTGTAATGTTGCCTAGAAGTGCAAATCTATTTGCTAGTAATGATAGAAATCAATTAAATGAAAGTATTCGTATTACAATAAAGTATACACTTTTATTAGTTTTTCCAATGACATTAGGATTAATTAGTATTGCTTATAGTTTTGTGCCATGGTTTTATGGTCCTGGATATGATGAAGTGGCACCAATTATTATTTCATTATGTCCTGTTATCATTGCTAGAGGACTATCAAGTATATCTAGTACACAATATTTAGTGCCAACTAAAAATACGAGATATCTTACTATTTCTAGTATTTTTTCTGCAATTTTGAATGTAATTGTAAATTATTTAACGATTCCAATTTGGGGTGTTTATGGTGCAGTATTAGGAACAATTTTTGCGGAATTCAGTGTAACAATTATTCAATACTATTATATGACTAAAGATATTAAATTAAATGGTTTATATAAAAGAGTATTTAAATATCTATTATTTTCATTAATTTCTGTAATACCGTGTTACTTTATTTTTATTAATTTAGGGACCCATATATATACTACAGTATTACAAATTTTTGTAGCAATTATTATTTATATGTTTTTATTAATTATAACTAAGGATGAGCTTTTGATGATTTTCACGAAAAAGGGAGTAAAGTGATGAAAAAAATATATTTTGTTTTTGATCAAATTCCTTCTGCACAAAGTGGGGGACTAATTGGAATGTATTTAAATATTTGTGAGAAATTAAAATATGATTATGATATAAATATTGTTAGTATTTATAATTGTGATGAAGATAATTTAAAATTATTTAAAGATTATAATATAATAATTACTAATAAATTTAATATTGATAATCGTTTTTTTAAAGTTATTCAATATTTAAAAAATAAGCAAATAAAAAAGGTATTTAAAGCAATTGTTAGTGTTATTATTTTCTTTTTATATATTCCAATTTGTCGTTATAAAATGGCAAAAATGTTTAGAGATGAAAAAAGAATTGTTGTCACATCACCTGCTGCTGGAATATTTATGAGTAAAAAAAATAAATTTATTCTAGAAATTCATACTAAATATGAATATTTTTGGGAGGGGAATTTTGGATCTAAATTACAAATTAAGTTAATGACAAAACCTGGCTTAATTCTTTTTAGGAGTAAGGCAGATGCAAAAAAAGCCTTGAATAAAGGTTATAATGCAGATTATATTTATAACTTTGCTGGAAATGTAATTAGGCCAGAATATAATTTTGACCAAAGAAAAAATAATTTTTTATTTATGGGAAGATTAGATAGAAATAAAAATCCTTTACGATTAATTAAAATATTTGAAAAAATAAAAGAAAGAGGTTATTCACTACATTTAGATATATATGGTTCAGGTGAATTGAAAAAAGAATTAGAAGAATATATTAATACTCATAATCTAGAGAAAATAGTTTTTTTAAAAGGTTTTACAACCAATAAAGAAATATACAATCAATATACAGCACTTTTATCAGCATCAATTAATGAAGGATTACCATTAACGGTATTAGAGGCTAAACGTTGTGGAGTACCAATTGTTACTTTTAGTTGGGGAGATTCGACAAATGAAGTTGTAAATAATGATGTTGATGGATATATTGTTGATAATGATGATGAATTTATTGAAAAAGTTATTTTATTAACTACAGAACAGAAATTACTGAAAGAAATATCAATTAATGCTGAGAATAATTATTATAATTTTTCACCTGATACTTTTAAAGATAGATATATTAATTATGTTGAAAATTATATTAGTTATTGAGTAATAGAGAAAAATTTATTATGTTAAAACTAGAAGAATATATCATGATCTAAATGAAAAGATTTATTACAGATAAAATAATTCTTACTTATAATGATTTTATAATTAATGCTGAAAGAGCACTGGTAAAGAAAATTGTAGAAGTTGTAAGTAATAATGATGAAATATTATAGTAATGTTTTAAAAGGATATGAGAAATTTTCTTTATAAAGTGCTTATGGAACTTGGATTAAAATATTAAACATTTTTATATTACTGTATAACTATTATGCAAGGTTGTTTATACCATGTGTTTGATGTATAATAACAGTGCGTTTTTTATTGAATAATAGAGGAAAATATTTGATGAAAGGAGAAAATAAACAAGTTAATGTTTATTAAATAATTATGATATATGATTATGTTATAGGAATGATATTTTATATTGTATTTATATTGTTTCTGTATTTTGTAGGTAGTTCAATATTAAAAAATGATTCGGAACCTTATCGTTTTCTTACAGGATACTTAATCTATAGTGTTTTAATTGGGGTAGGGGGAATTATAATACAGCAGTTAAATACCTCCTGGAATATATTTTTTGGATATTTTATTTTAGTAGTTATAATATTGTTAATATTTTCATTTTATAGGATTAAGAAAGAAAATATTAAATTATTTCCTCTAAGTTTAAAAAAATTTTTGAAAAATTATTGGTTTTTATTTGCAATATCTTTAATATTGATTGTAATTTCGCTCTCTTATCAGGATTGGATTTGGTTAAATAATTGTTTAGATGATGGGCAATATTTGAATAAAATGGCAACTTTACCATATATAGATAATCCTTTTACCATAGCTCCAGCCACAGGTTTATTAGGGTCTAGTAATATATTTAGACTTGATGTGTTTACTACTGGTGAACTTGAAAATTCAGTATATATGTTTTTAACCCAAGTAACTCCTTCAATATTTGCAAGAATATTCATGTCAGGTTTTAATTATTTTTTATTAGTTAATTGTATATTTGTATTTGCAGAAAAAATTATTAAATCATGCAATATTAATTATAATAAAAGTACAATTCAATACATAAGTTGTATTGTTATTTTGTTTATTTTTAATTGGGATTTTTTAAATCAAAGTGGTATTATTATGGTACAAGATTCTTGGCAGTTTAATACTGCAATGTATTATGGCTCATCCATTGTAAGGACTATGGGGATAATGTTGATAATAATACATTTTATTGATAAAGAAAAAATAGGGTTAAAAGATGTTTTAATAGTATTGCTAATTTCTATTGCATTAACATCTAAATCTATTATTGCTTTACCAGTAATTTTTACATCAGGAGTCGCTTATTTACTTAGTACATATATTATTTCAGAAAAAAAATACCGATTCATTGCAATTATGATAACATTTATATTAATAGTAATTGGGACTATTTTAGGTAATACAGAAAAAATCAGTTCAGTTATTTTAACCCAGATTTCATATAATATAGATAATTGGTTTTTAGTATTAGCTGTTATAATTTTATTAGTTAGTTTTAGTTTTAAATCAAAAGTAGTTACTAAATGTAACTTAACTATATTAATAATTGGTATATTAATAATTTTCGATCCTATTAATAATATATTTGAAAAATTATCTGTTTATGATTTTGTTGCAGCAAGGAATTTAACAACATTAATTTATACAATGATTATAATGGTAAGCATATATATATATATATTATTAAATAAATTAGAATTTATGAAAAATAAATTAGTATTGATGTATTCATTATCTACTATTTTATTAATTATTGGAGCATTGGGATCAGCCCATATTTATGAAGGGAGTATTTTATCATCATATAAAACAGTATGGCAAAACAAAGCGATTATACCTTCGTCGACAATTAAGCTAGGTAGTAAATTGACAACATTGGCTAATCAAAGAAACAAAGCGATTAATGTAATAATGCCAGAGGGGGTTATGGCTGATGGTGATATGCACTCAGTAGCAATAATTATTAGAACATTTGCTCCCCAAATTCGCTCTATTTCTGCAATTGGAAGATTTGGGACATGTGAAACAGGGGCGTTTGCGGATTATAATGCAGATGAACAGAGAATATTTGATAATTTTTTAGTTAATCCAAATACAGATACTGCAGATGAATTAGAAAAAATGCTATTAAGATATCCAATAAATTGTATTGTACTACCAACATCTGAAGATAATCTTTATCTTGAAAGTATGGGATTTGAATCATTTGATAAAATTGATGATATTAATGCAGGTGTTAGGTACAATATTTATTATAAAAAATAGTAATGAAGATAAAATATGAAAATAAAAGTTGATAAATTTTGTTTGAATTATGTTTTTTGTTGGATAATATGTTTAATTTTGATAGTTATTATTAATGTTTTTACACAGATAGCTTATTTTGGTTTATATTCAAAGGTATTAATGTTTGAAGGGAAACAAAAAATTTGATTTAAGAATTAGTTATTTTAAAAATGTAATTTTAATAGTAAACAAATGCCCTGTTTTATCAGGGCTATCTATGTTTAAAAAGAGATGAAAGGGACAGAGATGAACATGATGGAAAAAATAATTATTGAAGGTGGTCATGAATTAAATGGGACAGTAGTTATTTCTGGTGCAAAAAATGCAGCAGTAGCATTGATTCCTGCGGCAATACTTGCAGATAGTAAAGTAACTATTAGTGGAATACCAGAGATAAGTGATATTGATTATTTAAGTAATTTATTAAAAGAGCTAAACTGTGATATAAAAAAAGAAAATAATATTTTACAAATAGATCCAACAAATTTAAAAAATACTAAATTGGTTAAGGATTCTGTAGACAAGTTAAGAGCATCTTATTATTTAATGGGTGCATTATTGGGAAAATTTAAAAAAGCAATAATAAGATCATCTGGTGGCTGTTATTTAGGACCAAGACCAATTGATTTACATTTAAAAGGTTTTGAAGCTTTAGGAGCAGAGATAGAGTATAAAGATGATGTTTATATAATTACTGCAAAGCAACTAGTAGGAAATACAATCTACCTTGATTTTGCTTCTGTTGGGGCGACAATTAATATTTTATTGGCTGCAGTTAAAGCTCAGGGTCGAACAATAATAGAAAATGCAGCTAAAGAGCCTGAAATAATTGATATTGTTAATTTACTTACAAAAATGGGTGCTAAAATACAAGGTGCTGGAACAGATAAAATTGTAATAGATGGTGTAGAAACTTTACATGGGTGTTATCATGAAATGATCCCTGATCGTATTGAAGCTGGTACATTTTTAATAATAGCTGCAACAGTTGGAAGAAAAATAGAGATAAAAAATATTATTTCTCACCATCTAGAAGCATTAATATCAAAGCTGATAGAAATAGGGATACAAATGGATATCATGGAAGATAGTATTATAGTTTATGGAAGAAAAAATAATTTAAAGCCAGTAAATGTGATGACAGAAATATATCCTGGTTTTGCAACTGATTTACAACAGCCTCTAACTGTATTATTAACTCAATGTCATGGGACATCAAAAGTAGTAGAAAGAATATATCCAGAAAGATTTGGACATTGTGAGCAATTGAATTGTATGGGGGCTAAAATAGAGAAAAAAGAGGGGGAATGTAATATTATTGGACCTACTCAATTATATGGTACAGTTGTTTATGCAACTGATTTGCGTTGTGGAGCTGCGTTAATAATAGCAGCATTACTTGCAAATGGGAGTACAGAAATTAATAATGTTTATCATATTGATAGAGGTTATGCAAATATTGATAAAAAATTAATTTCTTTAGGAGCGGTTATTGAAAGGAAAATCAGGTAAAATTTATGAAGAAAATTTTAATGACCAATGCATATATTAAAGATTATACAGGTTCAGAAGTTGATACTGTAAGTATTGCAAATTATTTTGTAGAAAATGGATATTGTGTAGATATCTTTACCTTAGATAAAGGTTATCCTTTATTAAAAAGTGTTGATCATCGAGTAAGAGTAATAGATTATCTAGAAAATGATGAATTAAATGATAGATATGATTATATTTGGGCGCATCATTATCCATTGTTAGACTTTCTTTTGTTTGATAAAAAAATAAAAGCTAAATATATTCATTATTTGAGTCTGTCATCTTATGCAAATTATGAAGCATACCCAGATTATTATCAATCTCTAAGTTTAGTATCTATATTGAGTTATGAAGCTAAAGAACAAAATAGAATTGAGGGATACGATAATAAATATTTTAATATATTTCCAAATTATATTATGGAGAAAGAATTAAAGGTATTACATAATGCAAAAAATAAAATAGAAAGCATTTGTGTTGTTTCTAATCATGTTCCTAATGAAGTTGAAAGAATAAAAGCTATTTTTGAAAAAAAGGGAATAAGTGTAGATATTTATGGTAAAAAGCATATTTATAAATTGGTAAGTGCAGATTTATTGTTACAATATGATGTAATAATTTCTATTGGAAAAACAATAAATTTAGGAATAGCTTTAGGAATACCATGTTATGTTTATGATCATTTTGGAGGAGATGGTTATATTACTAAAAAAAATATTAATAATTCATTTAAGTTTAACTTTTCTGGTAGATATTCAAGATGTAAATATAGTGATATTGAATTAGTAGAAAATATTATTCAAGGATATGGGGAATGTTTAAAAGATATTGAAGAATGTCAAAAATTTGCTAAAGAACATTTTTTGTTTGAAACTATTATAAATAAAGCTTTTGAAAATATGCATAAACAACCAATAGATTATGAAAAATTATATCAAAATTATAATCTTCTATTTAGAAAATCACCATTATTTGTAAGAGAAAATGGAATTAGACAAAATTTAATTAATAAAGGTAAATTGTTTTTACAAATATATTATGCAAAAGATGGAAATTATAGTGAAAAAGAATCTATTAAAGTTGAAATAATAGATAAAACTGTAAAATTTAACAGTAAAAAATTTTCAAGATCACTAAACTTTAGAATTGATTTAGTTAATCGAGCAGGGTATAAAATTGATAATTTAATTATTAATGGTGAAAGTAATTCAATAGATAAGCTAACAACAAGTGGGTTATTAACGGTAAGCAAATCTCTAATATCAATGAATGATGATCCATGGGTAGAAATTAAAAATCTTAATTATTTAGAATTATCTTTTAATATTAGTGATTATAATGATGAAATTAGAAATAGTTATTATTCTGCAAATTATTTAAAAGTAAATGATTTAGTACATGCAGAAAAATATGTTAAAGGTTTTTTCAAACCTAAATTAGTTATTATAATAAGTGATAAAATTCAACCTGATATGTTTATTATCAAAAATGATAAAGCTGAAGTTTTGCAAGCGTTTTGTAATTATAATTTTAAAACAAATCAGACAATTATTGAAATTCCAATTAATTCAAATTATATTCGTTGCTTTTCTAAGGTTGACATGAATGAAGAAAAGTTAATATTTGAGTATAATTGGTCTAGATTAAAGAAGATTAGAAGAAGATTATTTTCAACCTGATAATTACTAATGTATCTATGTATGCACAATAAAAATTATGTGTTAAAATATAATAAATTTGAAATTAAGCATTTATATGATATAATACGGGCAAAATATAAATGGAGGACTTATGGATATAAATAATGCGATCGAAGTTAGAAATATGACCAAATATTTCAAAATGGAATATGATAAGGCACATACTTTAAAAGAAAGACTAGTATCTTCTAGAAAAAACAAAAAAGAAGTACATACTGTTTTAAAAAATATTAATTTAGATATAAGAAAAGGTGAAAGTGTTTGTTTAATTGGAACAAATGGTAGTGGTAAATCAACACTTTTAAAATTGATGACAAAGATTATTTATCCAAATGAGGGAACTATTGAGACAAATGGTAAGTTAACTTCCTTATTAGAATTAGGAGCAGGATTTCATCCTGATTTTACTGGAAGAGAGAATATATATTTTAATGCAGCAGTATTTGGATTAACTAGAAAAGAAATAGAAAAACGCGTTGATGATATTATTGCATTTTCTGAATTAGGAGAATTTATTGATAATCCAATACGTACATATTCATCTGGGATGTATATGAGATTAGCTTTTTCGATTGCGATAAATGTAGATGCTGAGATATTATTAATTGATGAAATTTTAGCAGTTGGTGATCAACATTTTCAAGATAAATGTTTTGATAAATTAAAAGAATTACGAGATAGTGATAAAACAATTGTGATTGTTTCACATAGTTTAGATACAGTAAAAGATTTGTGTAATCGAGCAGTATGGATTTATAAAGGTGAATTTAGATTAGATGGTGATCCAGTATATGTAATTGATGAATATTTAAAACAAGTTAAAATAGATCATAAAGAGGAAGCAAAAAAGAAACAAAAAGAAGATGATAATTATCATGGAATTATTGTTATAGATGTTCCTAAATCATTTGAAGAAATTAATTTTAAGAGAAATAGTTTTGCAGTTTCAGGATGGTATCTAAGTGATTGTATTGATCGAAAGCTGAAAGTATTTTTTGATGATGAAGAATTGACATTACATCATTTAGTAAAACGTGAAGATGTATTAATGGCATATCAGGAAAAATATGGTGGTTATGGAACAAACGATGATGAATGTGGTTTTACTTATGTTGTAGATATGAATGGTCATGAAATGGGAGAACATTTAATAATAGCACAGTTAATAGATAATAAAGGTAATATAATTTCTCAAAAGGATTTAAAAGTAAATATTATATAGAGGTATAAAAATGAAACTAATAAAAGATTTATATGAATATCGTGAATTACTGAAAACCAATGTAAAAAAAGATATTAGAGGGAAATATAAAGGATCTTTTTTAGGTATACTTTGGTCTTTTTTAAATCCTTTATTAATGGTTGTTGTATATGCAATTGTTTTTCCATATATTATGAGAATTAAAACTGAAAACTATTTGCAATATCTAATTTGTGGAGTTATCCCTTGGAATTTCTTTACAACAGTAATGGGACTAGGAATGGGAAGTATTAAAAATAATGCAGGTATAGTTAATAAAGTATATTTTCCCAGAGAAATTTTACCAATATCTGCTTCTTTAAGTGGTTTAGTTAATTTTTTTATTGCATGTATTATTATTGTTTTATTCTGTGTTTTTGGAGGCTTGGGAGTAAGCTGGCATATAATTTTAGTGCCATTTATCGCAATAATTCAGTTTTTAATTACATCTGGTCTAGTATTAGGGTTAAGTGCGATTAATGTATATGTTCAGGATACTGAATATATTATCCAATTTATTATTAATATGTTATTTTATGCTACACCAATATTATATCCAGCAGAAGTATTTCCAAGTGTAATAAGATGGGTTTTAAATTTAAATCCATTTACACAAATTGTAAATGCATATCGTGATTTATTTATGTATCATACTTTACCATCACTTGCTAGTATCATTTATATACTAGTTATTGCTGGAATATGTTTTTATATCGGTTTGAAAATATTTAGAAAACTTGAAAAAGGTTTTGCAGAAGAAATTTAAATTTGGCAGGTTGATTATGAAAGAAATTATTGATATAGATTATATAAATGTTAGAGATGCCCATGTACATGGGATTATTAATCCAACCTTTATTATGTATGGAAACTGTGATTTAGAAAAATATGATTTTGAAGTTGAAGTTGATGGTGTTAAAAGGAATGCCGAATTTAAACCAGATTTAGCATCTGATAATTATGAATTAATTGTTTCATTAACAAATAATGACAAACTTGTAAAAGTATATTTGATAGCTAATAATGAAAGACAGTTGATTTGTATTAGAGAAAATACAAGAATGAAAAGAATTAAGTCTAAAATCCGAATGATTTTGCGAAAAATATTTGGAAATATGTCTCATCGATTTAGAAAGTTAAAATATATAATTCGTGTATTATTTAAGGAGTTAGAGTTTATATTAAAAAATCATACTTTTAAAGGTAGTATAAAAAGAATTAAATATAATTTAAGTCGTTTAGAAGAAGAAATAACATTCTATAATTTTATGAAACAAGAAGATTATTTAGAATGGTTAGAAATCAATGAGAAAGAAGAAAGAGAAATATTATCTTTTGATTATAATCCGTTAATTAGTATTTGTATTCCTGTTTATAATGTTGAAAGAAAATATTTATCTGAGTGTCTAGATTCTATTTTGAATCAAACATATCAAAATTTTGAGATTTGTTTATCTAATGATTGTTCTACATTAAAAGAAACACTAGATACATTAGCTGAGTATGAGAAAAAGGATAATAGAATTAAAGTATTTCATCGAAAAGAAAACGGGCATATTTCAAAAGCAACTAATGATGCTCTATCAATTGCATCAGGTGAATTTATTGGTTTGATGGATAATGACGATTTACTTACAAAAAATGCATTATATGAATGTGTAAGAGTATTAAATGAAAATCAGAGTTTAGATTTTATTTATAGTGATGAGGATAAAATAGACTTAGCTGGAAAAAGAAGAGATCCTCATTTTAAATCAGATTATGCACCTGATAGTATTTTAGGAAGTAACTATATTTGTCATTTTGAAATTATGAGAAAAAGTATTGTTGATAAAATCGGTGGATTTAGAGTAGGGTTAGAAGGTGCACAAGATTATGATATATTCTTACGCTTCTTTGAACAAACTACACCAGAAAGAATTTATCATATTCCTAAGATACTTTATCATTGGCGAATGATTGAGGGCTCAACTGCGGCTGAAATCGATAACAAAGGTTATGCAATTGAAAGAGGACGTCAAGCTGTAGCAGATGCTATGGAACGTAGAGGGATAAATGCTAATGTTAAAGTACATCCAAAAGTCCCATATTATATAGTTGAGTATAAATATGAAATTGAACCATTAATTTCTATCATTATTCCGACAAAAGATTACCCTGATGTAACAGAACAATGTTTAAAATCTTTATATGAAAAAACAACATATAAAAATTTTGAAGTTATTGTAATGAATAATAATAGCCAAAAAGAAGAAACATTTGCATTATTTGATAAATATAAAGGTTTGTATGATAATTTTAGAGTAATTGATGCAAACTATGAATTTAACTATTCTAAAATAAATAACCAAGGTGTAAAGGAAGCTAATGGTGAATATATAGTACTTTTAAATAATGATACTGAAATTATCACTCCAAACTGGTTAGAATTAATGGTGGGGTATGCAATGCAGCCACATATTGGAGCTGTAGGAGCTAAATTATTATATCCAGATAATACAGTACAACATGCAGGAGTAATTTTAGGAATTGGTGGAATTGCTCAACATACATTTATTGGATGTGGAAAAGAGGATCCAGGTTTTTATGGAAGATTATCTGTGCCATTTAATTATAGTGCAGTAACTGCGGCTTGTTTGATGGTATCAAAAGAAAAATTTATCGAAGCTGGTGGTTTAGAAGAATATTTACAAGTAGCTTTCAATGATATCGATTTTAATTTAAAATTATTAGAAAAAGGTTACTACAATGTATGTTTAAATCATGTGGAATTATATCATCATGAATCAAAATCTAGAGGATTAGATACTACAAGTGAAAAATACAAGAGATTTGTTTCAGAGCATGATTATATGAAAGATAAATGGTCAAATGTTTTATTTGATGATAAGTTTTATAACCCAAACTTTAGTTTAAAAAAAGCGTTTGTGTTAGATAGAAAATAGGAGGAAAACATCTATGAAATTATTAGTAACTGGTGTTAAAGGTCAATTAGGGCATGATATTGTAAATGAATGCAAAAAAAGAAATATTGAAGCAATTGGTGTAGATGTCGAAGAAATGGATATTACAGATTCTAAAAAGGTAGAAGAAATAATTAAATCTGGAAATTATGATGCTATAGTTCACTGTGCTGCATGGACAGCAGTAGATAAAGCAGAGGATGAGGTTGAAGCATGTACTAAAGTAAATGTAGATGGAACTAAAAATATTGCTAAGGTTTGCAAAGAATTAGATATCCCAATGATGTATTTTTCTACAGATTATGTATTTGATGGACAAGGAGATCAGCCTTGGAATGAATATGATAAAAGAAATCCATTAAATGTGTATGGTCAAACTAAATATGAAGGGGAATTAGCAGTTGAAGCTTTAGAAAAGCATTTTATTGTTAGAATTGCCTGGGTATTTGGTGTTAATGGTAATAACTTTATTAAAACTATGCTTCGTTTAGGAAAAGAAAGAGGGGCAGTAAGTGTTGTAAATGATCAAATTGGATCACCAACATATACATATGATCTATCTAAATTAGCAGTAGATATGATTTTAACTGACAAATATGGAACCTATCATGCAACTAATGAAGGGTTATGTTCATGGTATGATTTTGCGTGTGAAATATTTAAACAGGCAAAATTGGATGTAGAAGTTACTCCAGTAGATTCAAATGCTTTTCCAGCTAAAGCTAAAAGACCAAGCAATAGTAGAATGTCAAAAGAAATGTTAGATAAAAATGGATTTAAACGTTTACCTACATGGCAAGATGCTTTAGGTAGATATTTAGAGAAAATTGAAAAATAAGTATGACTAAAATTAGAAGCAGATATCTTGCTTCTTCTTTTTTATAAAAAAATCACGCAATGCGTGATCAAGTATATTTTTAATTTTTATCGTTGTCTAAAATATATGCTTCAAAATCATGAAATACACGCTCAGATGGTTTAGGTAATTCCATATAGTTTCCATACATATTTGTTAGATATTCGTCATAACCAGCTGGAATAGGAAAAAATTCATCTCCAAATTGGTATTCTAAAGTCTCAGCATAAACTGATTTATCAAATATTTCTCTATATTGATTTGGCCACACTAAATTACCAATATAATTAGAATCATAATTTTTAACAAGTGATAATATTTTTGTAACCCAATATTTATTGTCTTTATTAAAGCAAACAATTGAATAAAATATTTTAGCAAAAAAAGCAATTATTTTTTTTAATGGTGTTGATAAATTCCCTGATACATAGATTTTATTAAAAAATTTATAATTTGAATGTTTTTTTACTACTTTTTTTATTTCAGGACTAGTTTTTGGAAATTCATCTAATGGGAAGATATCAATCCATACTCCTAAACAATATTCTTTTTTTATATCTTTTTCATATACAATAGTATTAGTATCAACAACTTTAATATATGGATAAATATAATTATCATCTAATGGCAGACAGAATTTATAAGAAGTATTTTCAATATATCTATCTTCCTTTACTAATTCTATTAGTTTATCATATGAATTTCTTGGAATACAGATATCAATATCATCATCCCAAGGTATGAAATCTTTGTGACGTATAGCACCTAATAAAGTTCCACCACATAAATAATATATTATATTATTTTCCTGAGCAAAATTTTTAAATGCTTTTAAAATATTTAATTCTAATGATTGTATGTCTTGAGAAGAAATTTGTTTCATTTTATCGTTCCTTTTTATCTTTATTACAAAATATCTTAACATAGGTTGTAGGATTCTTAAAGAATTTATTAATAATTATTAATAAATATTTAAGATATAATTAATAAAAATTTAGATTTAAAATTTAAACACTTAAAAGAAATTGATTATTAAAAATAAAAATGCTAGTATTAGTTATAATTGATACTAGTTTTTTATAAAAAATAAAGTGTGGTGGGATTATGAAAATATCAATAATTATGGCTGTTTATAATGGTGAAAAATATCTAATTAGACAACTTAGATCAATTATTAATCAAACAAAAAAAATAGAAGAAGTTATTTTGATAGATGATTGTTCAAAAGATAAATCAGTTGAAATAATTGAAGAATTTATTAAAAAAAATAAGTTATATAATTGGAAACTAATTATAAATAAAAAAAATTTAGGATATAAAAATAATTTTAAAAAAGGATTATCATTAGTAAATGGAGATATTATATTTTTAGCAGATCAAGATGATATATGGCATACTGATAAGGTTGAAAAGATTTTAACAGTGATGAATAACGATATATTGGCGATATCATCAAGTTTTAATTTCATAAACCAAAATGATGAGCTATTCACAATTAAACAAAGTAAAAATAAATCAAATAATAATATAATTGATTTTAAAATAACAAAAAAATTAACTGAGATTGATTTAAAGTATCTTTTGAGAAGTAATATTGCTCAAGGGTGTACAATGGCAGTTAGAAAAGAATTAGTTAATGAATATTTGCAGGTTACTAAAGGTAAATTGCCACATGATTGGGATTTGAATTTAATTGCTTCAATACATAATGGGTGTTATTTTTATGATGAGAAATTAATTGATTATCGAATTCATGATGCTAATACAATTGGATTGGATGAAGTTGATGAAACTTTTTTAGAAAATAAAGATAAACGAACTAAAGATAGAATCAGCTATTTAGAATCAGAATTAGAAAATATTGAATATGTACTAAATTTAGATTTAACATCTCAGGATCGTGAAATGTGTTTAAGAAATAAGAGATATTTAAAAGATCGAATTAAATATATTAAAAAAACAAAGATATTTAAATTAGTTAAATATTACATTAGTGGAAAATATCATGAATTTGGAAGATTAAAAACATTTTTAGGTGATATAGTAAGTATAGTAAGAAAAAATGATTTAGGAGAAAAAAATGATTAGTATAATAATACCTGTGTATAATGTCGAACTGTATCTCGATAAATGTTTACAAAGTGTAGTAAACCAAACATATCGAAATATTGAAATAATTCTAATTGATGATGGAGCTAGTGATAATAGTGGGATCATTTGTGATAGGTGGCAAAAAAAAGATAGTAGAATAAAAGTTATTCATAAAACTAATGGTGGCCTGTCGAGTGCAAGAAATGTTGGAATTGAACATGCTAATGGCGAATATTTAATGTTTATTGATAGTGACGATATTGTATCAGATGAATTGTGCAGGATACTTATTGAGATGATGAAAAATAATGATGCTGATATATCAATTTGTAACGCAAAACATATTTTTGATGATGTTGTTAGCTTTAAAAGTACTGGGAAGCTTCATTTCTATAATCGTAATAATGCAATATGTGAGCTTTGGTATCAAAAAAGTTTTTTACCAAGTGCTTGGGGTAAATTGTATAAAAGAGAATTATTTAAAAATATTAGGTTTACAGAAGGAATAATTTTTGAGGATATTGATATAATGCATGAATTATTTTATCAATGTAATAAAATTATTTATGGAGAAATGGAATTATATGGATATGTACATCATGAAAATAGTATAACGACTAAAAAATATTCAAAGAAAGATAATGTTATTTTAAATATATGTGATAAAATATGTGAGTTTGCTAGTGATAAAGATATTAATCTGCAAAATGCTGCTAAATCATATAATGTAGCAGGAGCTTTAAGGGTTTATTTAAATGCACCAAATACTTTTGAATATAAAGATATAATTGAAAAAGCAAAAAAAATAATTAGAAAATATGGAAAAGATGTATTAAAAGATCAAAATATTAGAAAGAAAAATAGATATGCACTGTACATATATATTTATTTACGACCTTTATTAAAAGTTGTATATAAAAGAGTGGATAGGTGGAAATAATGATGCAATACGATTTATCGATAATAATTCCATTTTATAATGGAAATAATGAATTATCAAAGTTATTATCTGCTTTAGAGATAGCAATTAAACAGATAGATAAAATAAAAGTAGAAATAATCATAGTTAATGATAGTCCAAATTGTAAGGTAAATTACCAGGGATTTGAGAGATTAAATATAAAGATAATAACTAATCATAAAAATATAGGGATTCATGGTTCTAGAGTTAATGGTATTTTAAATTCAAGTGGAAATTATATTTTTATGATTGATCAAGATGATCTAATTAAAGAAAATGCACTAGTATCACAGTTTACAAAAATCAAAGATAATGACATGATTATTGCAAATGGTTTTGATGAAAATCCACTCAATTATGGAATGATATATCATAGTAGAAAACATCAAGAGAAAAGCCAAAATTTAAAGTATTATTTTAAAATCGGATGTATGATTGTTTCACCAGGGCAATGTATTATAAAAAAAGATGCAATTGCAAAAGAATGGTTAGAATATAGAGTGAAAACTAACGGTGCTGATGATTTACTCTTATGGATTTTAATGTTAAAAAATAATTGTAAAATAACTATAAATTATGAAAATTTGTATATTCATACTTATTCTGGTAAAAATGTATCAAGTGATTTTGATAAAATGGTAATTTCATCAAATGAAGTTATTGAATTTTTATATGATAAAAATTTTATATCAGAAAGTGAAAAGAAAACATATATACGACGTTTGAATATGCGAAGATTTTATGAAAGTAAATCCAAGATAAAAAAAATTATTGCAATGTTGCTTTATCCAGATATTACCTGGTATTTGATTAAAATGAAGTTAGAATAAAAAAATATTGTCGCAAAATTAAAATTAGTGTAATATATAGATGTGTTATGTGACATGGAGGAAAATAAAATGTTAAAAAAACTATGTACTTTGGTTATTACATCAGGACTTATTTTAGGATTAACTGGATGTAGCAAATTAGATGAAAAAGATGATAAAGCTGATAAAAAAGATAATGATGTTGAGGAAGTAAATGTTGATATTAAAACAGTAGATGATTTTCAAGAGTCACAAGGTTTAATCAAATATTTTACAATTGAAGATAAAAACTTTTCTATTCCTGAAACTGTTGGTGAATATGCTAACTATCTAAGTCAATTAGGAACTGTTACATTGAATGATACTGGAAATTCAGTAGAAGATGAAGAAATAGATGCAAATGGAATATCTGCTATGGTTGCTTATCTTAATGTTGAAACAGAAGATGGAGAATCACAACGTTTTCCAGTTAGATACAAAAATGATTTTGATAAAGAAATTTCAGTAGCACAAGCAAAAGTAACCCAGATTGAAGTAAAATATGATGGTTTATCTTCATTTGATTATGAAAAAGTTTTTAACTCAGTTGAAGTAGTTACTGAAGATTATACATTTAAAATGGATGGAAAAGTAAATCTGCATAAGTTCTATAATATTTTAGGTGATCCAGAACATGCAACAGATGGAAGATTAGATTATAGTGATTCATTGGGATATTCATATACTTTTGATTGTTGTAATGAAAATAGAAAAGGAATTTTTAGAGGTTTTATTATTAAATATCCTCAACCAGTTGAATAAAACATAAATAAAAAGATTGGCTTTTTGCCAAGTCTTTTTATTAAATGGAGGTAAATATGAAAAATGTATTTATAATTGGATCCAAAGGTATTCCAGCAAATTATGGTGGTTTTGAAACATTTGTAGAAAAGTTAACAGAAAATAAGATAAATAAAGAAATAAAGTATCATGTAGCTTGTATGGGGGAGAATAATGAGGAGTTTCAATACAATAATGCAAGATGTTTTAAAGTAAGTGTACCAGATATTGGTCCAGCAAAAGCTGTTTTGTACGATCTTTATGCACTTAAAGAAGTAATGAAGTATATTAAAACAAATAATTTAAATGGATCAATTGTATATATATTGGCATGTAGAATTGGACCATTTATAAATCATTATAAAAAACAATTACATAAGTTAGATTGTTTTTTGTATGTGAATCCAGATGGTCATGAATGGAAAAGAGCTAAATGGAATATTTTTATAAAAAAATATTGGAAGTTATCAGAGCGATTAATGATTAAAAACTGTGATCTGGCAATATGTGATTCTGTTGGCATTGAAAATTATATTAAAAAGGATTATAAAAAATATAAGCCAAATACAACCTATATTGCTTATGGTGCTAACATAGATAATAATTTTATGATAAATCAAGAAAAACTAGATGAGTGGTATAAGAGTAATAAAATAGAAAAAAATAATTATTATTTAATCGTAGGAAGATTTGTTCCAGAAAATAATTTTGAAATAATGATTAGGGAATTTATGATTTCCAATTCAAAAAAGGATTTGGTAATTATTACTAATCTTGAAAATAATAAATTTTATGATAATCTTAAAAAAAATACAGATTTTGAAAAAGATTTAAGAATTAAATTTGTAGGAACTGTATATGATCAGGAATTATTAAAGGCAATAAGAATAAATGCTTATGCGTATATTCATGGACATTCAGTTGGTGGAACAAATCCATCATTATTAGAAGCTATGGCAACAACAAAAATTAATTTGTTATTAAATGTTGATTTTAATATTGAAGTTGGTAGTAGTGCAGCAATATATTGGGGAAAACAAATAAATAGTTTAGCAGATATTATAAACAATGTAGAGACATTTTCTAATGAATATATTCAAAAATTAGGAAATGAAGCTAAACAAATAATCCAAGATCGATATTCATGGGATTTAATTATAAATAAATATGAGGCGTTGTTTTTAAATAGAATTTAATAGTTTTAAAAGTAGGTTTTATATAGGAAACCTATTTTTTATTAATACATTTTCTGGTAATATTTGACATGTAAAATATTTATTGTATTTAAATAAAAAAATTTAAAGAGGTTTAAGAAAATGAAGAATAAAAAATATATAATTGGATCAGTGTTATTGTTTATTAGTGTGTTGATAATTATGTCAGTTATTTGGGGCAATAGAACATTTTCGGTAAAAACATTTAGTCAAATTGTTTTTCATTTAAAAGTTCCAATGGAAGGAACAGATAATGGAATATATTTAGATTGGTTCATTTCAACAATCCCATTTAGTATATTAATTACTGGAATAATGATGTTAATAATTTTTAATTTGCATTGTTGTTTTAAAAAAAGAAAAGAACAGATTTTTTCATTTATGAGAAACAACTATATAAAAATTGGAATATTAGCAGTAGTTGGATCATTAATATTTACAATTAACAACTATAATCTTATAAAGTACATGTTTAACATATTTGAAGAAACAGATATATATGAAAAATATTATGTAGATCCTAAAGAAGTGAATATCAGTTTTAATAATGAAAAACGTAATTTGATTCATTTATATTTAGAATCAGTAGAAAATACTTATTCAAATCTTAAAATAGCAAATGAAAAAGCGACTAATTATATTCCAGAATTAACAACTTTAGCTAAAGAAAATATTAGTTTTTCTAATAATAATGATTTGGGAGGAAGCAAAACTGTTGATGGAACTCAGTGGACAATTGCTTCTCAGGTATCACAAAATATGGGAATTCCATTAACTTTGCCATTAACGAGTCCTGACTATGATGAAGATAGAGCTTTTTTACCAGGAGCGTATTCAATTGGTGAAATTTTAGAGAATAATGGATATGTAAATGAATTTATGTGTGGCTCTAAAGCAGATTTTGGTGGAACTTCAAATTTTTATAAGCAACATGGAAATTATATTATTCGCGATTATGATAGTTTTGTTGAAAGTGGGGAGATACCAAAGGATTATTTTGTATTTTGGGGTATTGAAGATGCTAAATTATTTGAACTAGCAAAAAAAGATTTATCACTTCTAGCTGATGAAGGGAAACCGTTTAATATGGAGATTGCAACTATCGATACACATACACCTGATGGATATTTATGCGATTTATGTAAAGAAGATCATAAAAGCCAATATGCAAATGTTATTGAATGTCAGTCTAGGCAAGTAAATAATTTTATTGAGTGGTGTAAAAGTCAGCCATGGTATGAAAATACTACAATAGTAATTACTGGGGATCATAATAGTATGTCAGAGAAATTTTTTACTGAACTTGATAAAGATTATATTAGAACACCATATAATTGTATTATAAATAGTACTTTAAAACCAATAAATGATAAAAATAGGGAATTTAGTACAATGGATTTATATCCAACTATTTTGGCATCAATGGGAGCTAAAATTGATGGTGATAAACTGGGTTTAGGAACTAATTTATATTCTAATAAAGCAACTTTAATAGAAGAAATAGGTTTTGAAAAATTAAATGAAGAAGTTCAGAAATCTTCAAAGTTTTATAATCGAAAGATACTAAAATTAAAAAATTAATTGTTTTTTAGAGAAAGTTATTTTACTATTGCACTTATTATTTATAAATGTAAAGCATATATAATATTTTATTTGAGAGAATTATAGAATAGTAAGATTTGAATTATCTGATATTAGAGCGTTTTGAAACAATTAAAGGTAGTGAAATAATGTAAGTAGCTTTTATACTTTTATTAGCTATTCTTGCAGTATTAACTTCTATTTTAACAAAAATTAAGATTGATGGATTAAATTCTAGTCTAATGATAGTACTAGGAACAGTTGCTTTATTGAAAATGACACTGTTACAGTATCAATAAAATCTGTACTTTTTTGTAAATGGTTTCTTTGTTGTAAATAGTGTAGGAGATTTAAGACTTTTTGTTGTTAATTATTCAACTGTAAAGTTATCGGGCGAAAATGTAAAAAATGATTGGTGGAATTTTATTTTGTCATTCTTTATAATTTAACTGTCAATTGATAGGAGGAATGAAGATGAATTTAGGTAATAGTTTATTTCATGCAAGGAAAAAATGTGGTTTATCACAAGAAGAAGTGGCTGAAAAACTTGGAGTAAGTAGGCAGACTATTTCTAAATGGGAAACCAATGAAACAATCCCAGATATTTATCAATCGAAGAAAATGGCAAGACTCTACAATATTTCGTTGGACAGTTTAATCGAATTTGATGTTGAATTAGATGAAATACAAGAAATTATTGAAAAAACAGATGAAAATATTGAAGAAAAGATTAATTGGACATCTGCATGGGGGAAAAAATTTCCAATTTTAGTTCAATATCAGCAGAAAGTGAACACTCTAAACTATGCACGTAGGATAAACATAATGATTGATGAACTAAAACAAGAATATCAGTATAGTGAGCAGGATGCTATGCTGGTATTAAAAGACATTCTATATCAGACTTGGAAAAAACGAAAAAATTTAAAATAGTGAAATATATAACCAATGATTTGTAAAGATTAAGTATCATAAATCATTGGTTATATTATTTTAATGAATAAAAATATTGTCTGCAAAGAGAATATTTTGTTAAAAGGAAATTAAGGATTGGACGGATAAGAAAAATGAATAAAGTAATATGTAGACACATATAACTTGATTGTTATGATGTAAGAATTTCCTGAATAAAAAAGCCAAGAGAAATTTTTCTCCTGACTTTTTATTCTTCTTGTATGATTTTGTTTATATGTGAAAGATTAAAAAATTAATCTTTTAATGATTTACCCTCATCTTTATGAACATCTAAGCAGTAATCAGTTAATTCTTCAATAGAAATATTTAATTTTTTCAAAACTTTTTCAGATGCTTTTTGTGCTTTATCATCTACTTGTGCGTCACTTTTTTCATTTGCATAAATATAACCAATTATCATATCATCATAGTTTTGTGAATCTTCAGGTAATTGAATAAAAGCAATTGAGCTAATTTCATCTTTTTCTACATATGCTATGTATTGACTTTTATCTTTACCGCTTTTAGATTCACTAATAGTTATAGTTGTATAGTCATCTTTGTTGTATTTAACTGTATAACCAGCATCTTTTAATAATTTAGTGATTTCAGCAGTATTTTTTTTGTTACTGCAGCCAATAAATGTAAAACATAATAATAAAACTAATAATAACTTACTAAACTTTTTCATATATTTACCATCCTTTGTATTTGTTCCAAAATATATTATATCTTAATAGTTGAAAAAAGTAAAATAACTAATGAAATTGTAGAATTTATTAGTTAAATATATAACAGATTTTATAATTATTTTAATTAGTGTTATTATTATTTATGGGTATTTAGAAAAGAGGATGAAGTAATGGATACGGATTTAATTTTTCAAGTTTTAGCTATTGTATCAGAGATCCCTCATGGGAAAGTAGCTAGTTATAAACAAATTGCAATATTAATTGGTCGACCACAAAATGCTCGCTTAGTAGGTAAAATATTAAGTTATGCTTCAATGTATGGAGATTATCCATGTCATCGTGTTGTTAATAGTGCTGGTCGACTAGTACCAGGCTGGTTTGAGCAACGAGATTTATTATTGGAAGAAGGGGTGATTTTCAAAGATAATGGAAATGTAGATTTAAAAAAGTGTAAGTGGCATATAATGGAGTAAAGAAAAAGTGATATCTTTATAGATATCACATAGGTTTAGTAATTTTTATTTATGAATATCTTCAACATATTTAATAAATTCATCAAGACTTAGATCAACTTTTTCTAAAATTGTTTCAGCAGTTTTAACAACATCCTTATTAATTTTAACTACTTCTTTGTCTTTTTCATCAATATTGTCAGATACATAAATAAAACCAATAGTTAAATCATCATAATTTTTAGAATCAGTAGGTGATGAAAGATATGCTATTGAATGTAGTTTGTTATCTTCAAAATAACTAATAAATTGGTTAGTCATCCCCTTATCATCTTTAATAAAAGAAAGTGTATCAACCCCATCTTCTTTAACCGCTTTTGTTTCATAACCAATTTCTTTAAAAGCCTTAGTTATTTCAGCAGAGTCTTTTGTATCTTTACTTTCTCCACATCCTACAATACTAAAACATAATATTAATGCAAATAATAATTTCCCTAATTTTTTCATAAATAAAATCCTTTCCTTAATATATTCTATCAAAATAAAAAAGAAACTACTATAAATATTATGAAAAAATAATCTTGGTGTATTAGCTTTATATTCCTTATTAATTATATAAAAAAGCCTATATTATATCTAATATGGGTATCAAACAAGATCTTTAATTATAATACTTGTTTTAAAATTAATGTAAAAAAAAATATCTACGAAATAGCTACAAATTTTTAAATATTTATTGTATAATGGGACAAATGAGGTGATTCCATGTATACAGTTTCGGTCGAAAAAGATGCTATTGAACAAGTTGCTAAATTAGTTAGCGATAGTCGAGTTGTAGCTTTTCCAACTGAGACTGTTTTTGGTTTGGGAGTTAAATTTGGCTCTTACCAGGCTTTAGAAGCATTATATGATTTAAAGCATCGTGATAGGGGAAAAGCAATTTCTATGATGATTAGTAAGGCAGAAGATATTGAAAAGTACGCTTATGTAAGTGAAATTGCTAAAAAAATTATTACTGCTTTTATGCCAGGGATGATCACTATCATTTTAAAAAAACGCCCAGAGATTGATGATTATTTTACAGCATCATTAAATACGATTGGAATCAGAATTCCTGATGATCCATTTGTTTTGTCATTATTAGATATGACAGGGCCAATGTTGGTAACTAGTGCTAATCTTTCTGGGGAAGATAGTCTTGTTGATGACAAAGCTGTAATGAAAGTATTTAATGGAAAAATTCCTTTGATAGTTAAAGGTGAAAGTGTCAGCAAAAGGGCAAGTACGATTGTTGATTTAAGTAAGGGTAAAGTGGAAATATTAAGAATAGGTGATATTTCTAAAGAACAAATAGCGGAGGTAATTAAATGAAAATTGCAATTGCATGTGATCATGGTGGTTTAAGATTAAAAGAAGTTTTAAAAAACTATTTAGAAACTAATGGTTATATGGTAGAAGATTTTGGAACATACAGTGAGGATAGTTGTGATTATCCTGATTATGCTGGAAAAGCAGCTAAAGCAGTAGCTAGTGGAATGTGTGACAGGGGGATTGTCGTATGTGGAACTGGTATTGGTGTAAGCATTACTGCAAATAAGGTAAAAGGTATTCGTTGTGCTTTGTGCCATGATGTATTTAGTGCCAAAGCAACTCGGGCTCATAATGATACTAATATGATTGCCATGGGACAACGAGTAATTGGCGAAGGTTTAGCTATAGAAATTTTATCTGCTTGGTTGGAAAGCGAATATGAAGGTGGTCGTCATGATCAGAGAATTGCAAAAATGATGGCTTATGAAAGGGATGAATAAGATGAAAGACATTGCAGTATTTGAAAGTGTTGAAAGAGAACTAAATCGTCAAAGAAATAATATAGAGTTAATTGCATCTGAGAACTTTGTTTCACCAGAAATATTAGAATTAGCAGGAACAGTATTGACAAATAAATATGCAGAAGGTTATCCAGGAAAAAGATATTATGGTGGATGTAAATTTGTGGATGAAGTTGAAACACTAGCTAAAGAAAGACTTTGTGAAATTTATGGTGCTGAATATGCAAATGTTCAACCTCATAGTGGAGCACAAGCAAATACAGCTGTATATTTGGCTTTGTTGAATCATGGTGACAAAGTATTAGGAATGTCGTTGGCTGATGGGGGACATTTAACTCATGGACACCCATTAAATTATTCAGGAATTAATTATGAGTTTTATAGTTACGGAGTAAGTAAAGAAACTGAAACAATCGATTATGAAGATTTTAAGAAAAAGTGTCAAGAAATCAAACCAAAATTAGTGGTTGCTGGAGCAAGTGCTTATTCAAGAACTATTGATTTTGAATTTATGGCTAAATGTGCTCATGAAGTTGGTGCTATATTTATGGTTGATATGGCACATATTGCAGGATTAGTAGCAGCAGGATTGCATCCCTCACCTTTTCCACATGCAGATGTAGTAACAACTACAACTCATAAAACCTTACGAGGACCTCGTGGAGGAGTAATTATGTGTAAAGAGAAATATGCCGCTGATATTGATAGAGCTGTTTTTCCAGGGATGCAGGGTGGACCTTTAATGCATATAATTGCAGCTAAAGCAGCTTGTTTTTATGAAGCAATGCAGCCTGAATTTAAAGAATATGCTATGCAAGTAATAAAAAATGCTAAAACATTAGAAAATGTTTTAAAAGAAGAAGGATTTAGATTAGTAGCAGATGGGACTGATAATCACTTGATTTTAATTGATGTTAAAGCAAGTTGTGGTATTTCTGGTAAAAAAGCGGAACGTTTATTAGATGAAATTAATATTACTGCAAATAAAAATGCTATCCCATTTGACAGTGAAAAACCATTTAAAGCTAGTGGTATTAGGGTTGGAACCCCTGCAATGACTACTAAAGGGTTTATGGAAGAAGATTTTAGGGAAGTTGGTAAGATTATTGCTTATCGTTTAAAAAATGAAGAAACTGATGAAATCAAAGAAGAATGCTTAAAAAGAGTTAAAGCATTAACTGATAAAATAGAAATGTATCATGATATAAAATACATTTAAGGAGTGAAAAATAAATGGCAACGACCATACTTAATCATGCATTAATTGATCATAAATTAACAATTATGCGCGAAAAAGATACTAAAACAATTGTATTTAAAGATAATCTAGATGAAATTGCAATGTTAATGGCTTATGAAGTAACAAAAGAGTTACCTCTAGTAGATAAAGAAATTGTGACACCAATTTGTCCAATGATTGGAAAAGAATTAAAAAAGCAAATAATTTTAGTACCAATTTTAAGAGCAGGAATTGGTTTGGTAGATGGTTTTAGAAGAATTATCCCAACTGCTAAAATTGGTCATATTGGAATGGCACGAAATGAAGATACTTTAATGCCAGAAGAATATTATGCTAAATTTCCTAGTGGTTTAGAAGATTCGATTGTAATTATTGTTGATCCGATGCTTGCTACTGGTGGTAGTGCGAGTGCTGCTATTACTAATATTAAAGCTCGTGGGGCAAAAGATATTCGTTTGGTTTGTTTAGTTGGAGCACCAGAAGGTGTGAAGATGATTGAAGAAGATCATCCTGATGTTGAACTTATTTTAGCAACACTTGATGAAAAACTTAATGAGCATGGATATATTGTTCCAGGTCTTGGAGATGCTGGAGATCGGTTATTTGGTACAGATTAATATTTAAGACACATTATTAACATATTATTTATGAGTCAACTTACTATTTGTTTAAAAAATAAATTATTATGATGTAAAGTGATTTTTGTGAGTGGGTTATAATAAGTTTACATAATCAAGAGACTATAGTAGAATACAAGAGGTATTATGGATAAAGAAAAAAAGAAATTATTAAAGGATTTATTCTTTTGCTTACAATTAGGGTTTCAAGTAATTGGAATATTTTTGTTTGCTGTGATTGTTGGATTATGGCTAGATAAGCAGTTTAATACCCAACCAGTGATTCTACTAATTTTATTATTTTTAGCCTTTGGCTACGTTATTAAAATACTTTTAGGAGCAGGTAAAGAATGAACGAAAAAGACGTTTTAAAACAATCCGTAAAAGTATTTATTGGCGGATTAATTATTTTTAGTATTTTGGGATTTGTCCTAAAACAGGTTAGTTATCCATTAGGATTTATCTTAGGGTATGCAGTTAGTGTTTTATCATTTTACATTATTATAGTAATGAGTGACATGATTCTAAAAATGGGTCAGACAATTCGTTTTGTTGTAATAATGTTTGTAGCAAAAATGTTGTTATATATTGCAGGGTTTATGTTAGCAATTAAATTTGACAATATTTTTAGTTTAATTAGTGTTTTCTTTGGTTATTTTGTAACAAAGATTACAATTAATATTTTAGGATATATAAAACGCTAAATATTTTAAGGAGGTGAAATGAGTGGCAATTCAAGTAGAATTAATTTATTCACTAATCATTATGGTTTGTTTAGGAATCTTCTTTGTTTATGCTGGTAAAAAGGTAGCGTTAGCTGATCCAACCATCAAGCCAAAAGGAATTGTATTAGTTGTTGAAACTGGTGTTAAAGCAATTGATGATTATATGAAAACAATCATGCCAAAAAAGTTTGCTAAGAATTATTATCCATACTTTGCCATGGTGTTTTGTTATATATTGATCAGTAACTTATCAAGTTTAATTGGTTTTGAAGCACCAACATCTAATTACTCTATTACTTTTGCAATGACATTTATTACATTTGTATTGATTCAATATAATGCATTGAAGAAAAAAGGATTTTTTAAATATGTGTGGGATACAGTATGGCCCCCAACTAATATTTTAAGTGTGCTATCACCATTAATTTCAATTTCAATGCGTTTATTTGGAAATATTTTAAGTGGTTCAATTTTAATGACCTTGATTTACCAGTTTACAGCATGGATTTCATTTCATGTAATCAACTTTAACTTTTTAGGTCCAATCATTGCCCCTGTATTCCATTGTTATTTTGATATTTTTGCAGGGTGTATCCAAACATTAGTTTTCGTAACCTTATCATCGATCTTGATCATGATGGAAAACGAAGATGATGAATAAGCTCTAATCTAGTGATACTAGTTAGATATAAATTACAAAAAATATATAGAAATATTGGAGGAAATTTAAATTATGACAGATGTAGGTTTAATTGCAATCGGTGCAGGTATTGCAGTATGTGCTGGTTTAGGAACAGGTATCGGAGAAGGGATTTGTGCTAGTAAAGCAGTAGAAGCTTTAGGTAGAAATCCTGAAATGGAAGGTAAAATTAGAACATTAATGATTTTGGGAATCGCATTAACTGAAACTGCAGCTATCTATGGTTTATTAATTTCATTAATCTTATTATTCGTATATTAATACAAACTGAGGAGGAATAAATATGCCAGATATAGCATCGAAATTATTCCCTAATGTAACTACAATTATTATTCAATTACTTTCAACAGGGGTTTTACTTTTTGTCTTTAAAAAGTATTTATGGGTTCCTGTACAAAACTATTTTGCAAAACGAGCAGAATTTATTGAAGGAACTGTAAACGAAGCTAAAGATATGAATGAAAAAGCTAGAAAACTGATGGAAGAAAGTGAAGAACAAGCACGCCAAGCTGCAGTTCAATATCGTGAAATTGTTAATTTAGCTAAAGAAGATGCTTTAAAAACTAAAGCGACAATCCAAGAACAAGCTAATCAGGAATATAAAGCTAAACTTGATCAAGCACGTCGTGAGATTGAAGCTGAAAAGGTGCAAGCAAAAGCAGCAATGAAACAAGAAATTGTTGAAGTTGCGATTGATGTAGCTAGTAAAGTTATGAACAAAGAAATGGATACAAAAACAAACAAAGCTTTAGTTGAAGACTTTGTTGAAGAAGTGGTTAACTAATGAATGCAATAGCCATAAGATATGCTGAGTCACTATTTGATTTAGCGAAAGAGATGAATCAAATTGAGGCATATTCTAAAGATATTGATTTAATTAGAAATGTTTTTGAAAGTGATCCAAGTTTTGTTCCGTTCTTTAGTCATGTTTTAATAGAAGATGAAGCTAAATGTGCATTGCTTGATAAAAGTTTTAAAGGACAAGTTAATGATTATGTTGTTAATTTTTTAAAGCTTTTAGTTAGAAAAAGAAGAATGCGTTACGTTATGGAAATTATTGAAGCATTTAAAGCGTTAACTAATGAGCATTTTGGAATCTTAGAAGGTATTTTATATGCTAACTATGATATTAGTGCAAAAGAAGTTAAGGTAGTAGAAAAGGCTTTGAGTAAAAAAGAAAATAAAACGATTCATTTAAGAGTAGTTAAGGATTCATCATTAATTGGTGGAATTAAAGTCGAAATAAATAATCGTGTTTTTGATGGCTCTATCAAAAACAAAGTTGCATTATTGAAAAAAGAACTATTAAGAAAGTAGGTGAAAATAGTGGGGCTTAGACCAGATGAAATTAGTGCTCTAATTAAAGAACAAATTAAGCACTTTGATGATATAATCGAACTTAAAGATGTCGGAACAGTCATGACTGTTGGAGATGGTGTTAGTTTAATTCATGGTTTAGATAATGCCATGCTAGGTGAATTACTTGCCTTCCCTAATGATGTTTACGGGATGGTAATGAACTTAGACGAAGATTGTGTTGGAGCCGTACTACTTGGATCTGAAAGTACGATTAAAGAAGGAGACGAAGTTAAACGTACTGGAAAGATTATGGAAATACCAGTTGGAGATGAGATGTTAGGTCGAGTTGTAAATCCTTTAGGACAAGCAATTGATGGTAATGGAGAAATCATTACAGCACATACTCGCCCAATTGAAAGAGTTGCTAGTGGGGTTATGACAAGAAAGTCAGTTGATCAGCCGCTACAAACTGGAATTACTTCGATTGATGCAATCATTCCAATCGGTCGTGGGCAACGTGAGTTGATTATTGGAGACCGCCAAACAGGGAAGACTGCGATTGCAATTGATACTATTTTAAATCAAAAGGATCAAGATATTTATTGTGTTTATGTAGCAATTGGACAAAAGAATTCAACGGTTGCTCAAATTGTTGAAAAGTTACGTAAAGGTGGTGCGATGGAATATACAACTGTTGTATCAGCATCTGCTAGTGAACTTGCGCCAGTGCAATATATTGCACCATATGCAGGATGTGCAATTGCTGAAGAATGGTTGGATCAAGGTAAAGACGTTTTAATTGTTTATGATGATTTGTCTAAACATGCCGTAGCTTACCGTACTGTATCATTATTATTAAAAAGACCACCAGGACGTGAAGCATATCCTGGAGATGTATTCTATTTACATTCAAGATTATTAGAAAGAGCTTGTCGTTTAAATGAAGAAAATGGTGGAGGGTCAATTACTGCTTTGCCAATTATTGAAACTCAAGCTGGAGATATCTCTGCATATATTCCAACTAACGTAATTTCAATTACAGATGGGCAAATTTTCTTACAACAAGAATTATTTAATGCAGGATTTAGACCAGCAATAGATACTGGGCTTTCAGTAAGCCGAGTTGGTTCAGCTGCCCAAATTAAAGCGATGAAACAAGTTTCAGGTTCATTAAAACTTGAATTAGCACAATATGCAGAAATGCAGGCATTTGCCCAATTTGGTTCTGATTTAGATGCAGCAACTAAAGCTACTTTAGATCATGGGGCTAAAGTGCGTGAAGTCTTAAAGCAGGCACAATATTCGCCTCGTACTGTATCTACACAAGTAATCACATTGTTTGCTTTAAAATATGGATTTACTAAAACTTTAGAAGTAGAGCAAGTAGCTGCTTTTATGGATCAATTAGTTGAACATATCAATATGACTCAAAGGGATATTATTGATGAAATCAATGAACAAAAAGCTATCTCTGCTGATTTAGAAAAACGCATGAAAGATGTTATGAGTGCTTTTGTAACACAATTTGAAAAGACTCAAACAAAGGGGTAGTTTACTATGCCTGGAGGAATGCAAGAAATTAAGCGTAGAATTAAATCAGTTGAATCGACTAAAAAAATTACTAAAGCAATGGAATTAGTCGCAACTTCTAAGCTTCGTAAAACAAGAAATCAGTTAGAACAATCAAAACCTTATTATACTAATGTTGCTCAAATGGTAGCAGAAATCTTAGCTAACTGTAAGGGTAATAATGATAGTGTTTATTTAGTTGAAAATAAAGAGATTGAAAAAGAAGTGTTTATTGTTATTGCTTCAAGTCTAGGACTTTGTGGTGGATATAATGCTAATATTTTTAAAGAAATTAAGGGTGTTATTAAACCAGGTGATTATGTTTATAGTATTGGTTCAAAAGCAACTAGCTATTTATTAAAGAATCATCAAGGGGTAACAGATCATAAATTTGATGATTTAAATACAACTTTTGATTTTAAAGATGTAACTAAGTTAGTTGTAGAATTAACTAAAATGTATCGTGAAAAAGAAATTAGTAAAATTAAGATTGTTTATACTGAGTTTGTTAATAACTTAACATTTAGACCAAGAATTGTTACGTTATTACCAGTTGATCCAAGTGATTTTGATCATATCGAAATCTCAAAAAAATCAACATTATTTGAACCGAGTCCAGAGGAAGTATTAGATAGTTTAATTCCAATGTATCTTCAAGCAGTAATTTATGGTTATATTATTGAATCAGCTACAAGTGAAAATGCTGCTAGAAGAACATCAATGGAAAACGCTAATGATAATGCCGATGAACTTACAGAACAATTATTATTAAAATACAATCAAGCTCGTCAAACTGCAATTACTAATGAAATTAGTGAAATTGTGGCTGGAGCTAATGCACAATAAGGAGGTGCCGTATGTCACAAAATATTGGTAAAATAATTAGTGCTAAAGGGCCAGTAATTGATATCCAATTTGATGGTGATAAAAATTTACCAGCATTAAATACGGCGATTGAAATTCAAAATGGTGATGAACTTCTAGTGGTTGAAGTTGCTCAACACATCGGAGATGATGTAGTTCGTTGTGTTGCAATGGGACCAACTGATGGGGTAAAAAGAGGAATGGATGCTCTTAATACTGGAAATCCAATTTCTGTACCTGTTGGCAATGACACATTAGGAAGAATGTTCAACGTTTTAGGACAACCAATCGATGGTAAAGAAGCATTAGGTGAAAACGCTAAGAAAATGCCAATTCACCGTTCTGCACCAACATATGCTGAACAAAGAACAGAAACTGAAATCCTTGAAACTGGGATTAAAGTAGTTGATTTGATCTGTCCATTTATTAAGGGTGGTAAGATTGGATTATTTGGTGGTGCTGGAGTAGGTAAAACAGTATTAATTCAAGAATTTATTAATAATATCGCTACTGAACATGGTGGTTTATCAGTATTTGCTGGAGTTGGTGAACGTAGCCGTGAAGGAAACGATTTATATTACGAAATGAAAGAAAGTGGGGTTTTATCTAAAACAACACTAGTGTTTGGACAAATGAATGAACCCCCAGGAGCTCGTTTAAGAGTAGCTCTTACTGGTCTTACAATGGCAGAAGAGTTCCGTGATGAACAAGGGCAGGATGTTTTATTATTTATTGATAATATTTTCCGTTTTACTCAAGCTGGTTCTGAAGTATCAGCATTACTTGGTCGGGTGCCATCACAAGCTGGGTATCAGCCGACTTTAGCAACTGAAATGGGAGCTTTACAAGAGCGTATTACATCAACTAAAAAGGGATCTATTACTTCAGTTCAAGCTGTATATGTACCAGCTGATGATTTAACTGATCCTGCTCCAGCAACAACTTTTGCCCATCTTGATGCTAAGGTGGTATTAGATCGTTCAATTGCGGCGCTAGGAATATATCCTGCCGTAGATCCGTTAAATTCTTCATCAAGAGCGTTAGATCCATTAGTTGTAGGAGCTGAACATTATGAGGTAGCTCATGGGGTACAACAGATTTTGCAACGTTTCCAGGAATTACAAGATATTATTGCTATTTTAGGAATGGATGAGTTAGGTGAAGAAGATAAATTAACAGTAGCTCGGGCTCGTCGTGTTCGTAACTACTTATCACAACCATTTACAGTTGCTAGTCAGTTTACTGGTATGGATGGTAAATATGTCCGTGTTGCTGATACTATTAAGGGATTCAAAGAAATTCTAGAAGGTAAGCATGATGATTTACCAGAACAAGCATTCCACAATGTAGGTACAATTGAAGAAGCAATTGAAAAAGCGAAGACATTAGCAAATGACTAAATTTAAGCTTAAGATAGTAACACCAGGTGGTATCTACCAGGAAGTGGAAGTTGATCAATTAAATCTTCGTACTACAGCAGGACAAGTGGGAATTTTAGCTCATCATATGCCTCTTGCAAGTGGAGTTGAAATATCACAGATGAGTTATATCATTGATAAACAGCGTTATGAATTTGCTGTTGGTGGTGGATTTATATATGTCAATGATGATGAAACAAAAGTGATTGCTAATTCAATTGAATCTAAAGAAGAGATTGATTTAAATCGTGCTAAAGAAGCTAAACGTAGAGCTGAACAGAGAATTAAAGAAGTAACTGAACAAACAGATTTATTAAGGGCAGAAATTGCTCTTAAAAAAGCGATTACTAGAATAAATGTTAAGGGATTATAAAAAATCTAGCTCATATTTGAGTTGGATTTTTTATTTATATAACATAATAAATTGTTTTATAAAATAAAAAGAGCAAAAAAATCACTAAATAATATAAAGACCTAAAAATAGTAAACTCTATATAATTATATATGAAACCGCTAACAATTAAAGAAGGAGGGCAGTCGAATGAAAGATTAGTGGCTAAAAAACTATATTAGGAAATTATGCTAAAGAGAAAGGATTTGAAAAGAGTTTTTTCATCAGCGTTGGTTATTTCACTGCTCTTTCAATATATTCCAGAGGGTGTATATGCAAAAAATGGTGTTGAAGTAAATCAAGACAGCGAGAAAATTAGTATTGAAAATGAATATATTTCTAGAGAGTTTTCAATTCATGATGATATTTTACAAACAACCAGTTTAGTAAATAAAAGAATAGGGGAAACATTAATTCCACAAACAGGTTCAGAAGACTTTTTAATTAATACAATTGTGCCTGTAGAAGCTACAGATGTAAATCCTGTTAGGGAAATTGAGCGTAGTACATGGAAAGGTCATGTAACTGGACAGGGAAGCAGTAGGGAAATAGATGCTAAGAATTTATTTGATGGAGATGATAATACTGAAACAGAATATTATGATACATCAACTAATTTTCCTTATGTTTTAACAGTTGATTTAGGAAAAGAAGAAACATTTAAATCTTTTTCTTTTCAAAAAAGAGTTGGAAACAGCAATCCTGCTTGGGGAATAAATGGAACCATTGGTGAATACGAGTTACAGGTTAGTACAGATGGAACTAACTGGTTAGATGCAGGTAGTGGAGAGTTTACAAGAGAAGATTATAATTTACATGTGGTTAATGGAGTATATAATGTAGCAGATCTAGTATATGCAAATTTTGATCAAGAATATACAGCACAGTATGTTAGATTAATAACAAAATCTTGTTCATTAAGCAGTCTAGCAACTTTCTGTGGAGCTGAATTTAGATTATATGAAGATGCGTATGTTAAAGCGCCTGAACAACAGACAGAAATTAAAACAAGTGATTTAAAAATAGAAAATATTAAAGTAGATGATATTGATGCTGGTAAAAAATTAGTTTTTGAATTTGAACCATATGAGTTCAATGACATAAATTGGGATATTAACTATATCGTAGTTATGGAAAATGAAGATCATTTTATGAGAAGCTATTTAGAAACTAAAGTTGATCAGGAAGAAGAAGCTAAAATAGATTATATTGATCTTGATCATTTTGAGTTATCTGAAGATACTAAAGGAGTATGGTCAAGACCAGATGATTTCAAAGTAAATGCAGGGGCATATAGTTTTCAAGAGACTGAAATGCTGCTTGGACAGCCAATATATGCTCAAGGAATGTTTTTTGGATCAGAATTCCCAGCTACTGATACAAAAGTAGATAACAATCAAATGCAAATACGTTATTATTCTGGAAAAACGTTAAAACAATTGAGAGAAGAAAATAAATTAACAACTGATGGTAAGATGGTTACTTGGCCTAATGTTGTAGGGGCAGCTCAGGGAACAGAAATGGATGTTGTCCAAACAGACTTCTTTGCATACATTGATAGTATTGCAACTAAAACTGATTTTAGAAAACAATATAATTCATGGTATGATAATCGAATGGCTATTACTGATGAAAGTATTGAAAAATCTTTCTTTGGTTCAGAAAAAGGATTGGCACAAAATGGTATAGAACCATTAGATTCTTATGTAGTAGATGATGGATGGAATAACTATAATGATCCTACTTATACAGGAATAGATGAAGGACGTTCAGGTTCATCTTATAACCAAACCGGATTCTGGGAATTTAATGATAAATTTCCAAATGAATTTTATACTGCTAAACAAATGGCTGCTAATTTTGATTCAAGTTTTGGAGTTTGGTTAGGGCCACAGGGAGGATATGAATTACAAGGAACATTTTCACAATATATTGAAAGTTCTGATACTGGATATGTACATCCTACTGCTGCATTAGGGAAAGTAATTTGTACAGGTTCAAAAAAATATATTCAAAACTTGACAATTTTATTTACTGACTATCAAGAACGTTTTGATATTGATTATTGGAAACTAGATGGTTTTGCTTCTCGTCCATGTGTTCAAGAAAATCATGATCATATGGTTGGTGGTTATAACAATATGTATTTTACTAGTGATTTATGGGAAAGCTGGACTGATACCTTTGAAGCAATGAGAGCTCAAAGAGCAAAAGAAGATAAAGGTTTATTTATAAATGCAACTTGTTATGTTAATCTAAGTCCATGGATGCTTCAATGGGTAAATACTGTATGGATGCAAAATGCAGGAGATAATGAATTTGATTCTACAAATGGTGGAACTTCTGCACAAAGAATGATTAGTGGTCGTGATAATATTTACTTCACTAATGTAAGAACTGCACAATTACAGTTCCCATTAAAAAATATTTATAATCATGATCCAATTTATGGGGTATCAGCTAATGTTACTATGACAACAGATGAATTCCGTCAATATTTAATGTCAAATGCAGTACGTGGAACAGCTTTTTGGGAATTGTACTTCTCACCAAGTATTATGGATGAGCAAAAATGGCAGGTAACAGCTGATGTATTAGAGTTTACACAAAATAATTATCATATTTTAAAAAATGCAAAATTATTTGGTAGTGCTCCAAAACAAAAGTCTGTATATGGATATTCATCATGGAATAATGATGAGGGAATAGTATCTTTTAGAAATCCAACTAATACAACTAAGACATATACTTTGACTTTAAATAATTTAGTTGGGGTACCAACAAATATGGAAAATTTAAGACAAACTCAAATTTTACCATATACATCAGAAATTAGTAATCAAACAGTAAGTTATGGTGATGAGGTCACTGTTACATTAGAACCTTATCAAACAATTATTTATCAATATGGTTTAAAGGATACAGAAGTACCAGCAATAGAGTATATAAAGAATATTGATGAAAATACAATTAGAATTAAATTTAATAAAAGAATTGAAGATGCAAATAAATTCACTGTTAATGGTAAAAAAGCAGATGAAGCAAATATTTTAGGTGATTATCACACTATTGAGATTAAAACTAGTGAAGAATTAATAAAAGATAGTAATATTGATTTGGAAATTGATAATTTAAAAGGATTAAATGGAGTAGGTATAAGTAAGACTGTTTCTTTTAAAGCTTACCAAGATTATATTATTTCAAAAGTAGAAAATAATGATGATCTAGTTGATGGAGCTAAAGTAGAAACTCAAACATTTAATCGAAATGAACAACAGTTATTAAAATTAGATAATAGCTATAAATTAAATACAAGCAATGTATTTGATTCAAATACTAAAGATTATAGTATTTCAATGCTTATTCAAACATCTGATAAAAATAATAATATTTTAAAACAAGATAATGGCTACACATTAAGCGTTGATAAAGATGGTTATGTAGTTTATCAAGATGCAACAACAACATTGTCTTCTAAACAAAATATTACTACAGTAGTAGAAAAAGCAAATGGTAGATTTGGTACAGAAAGTTATGTTCCTACATCTACTGTAACTCAAGAAACTGGAAAGGTTAATGATGGAAATTTACATTATATTACTGTTACTAGGGAACTGAATGGAATGGTAAAAATGTATATAGATGGTGAACTTGCAACGACTTCTTATCAACAAAATGAACAAATACAATTCAATTATGGTGAAGTATTATTAGGGGATAGTAATTTCAATGCTAATGTTGGAGATATTCAAGTTCTTAATCGAGCACTTGGTTATGATGAAATTAAACAACAATATAATCAATATCAATTAGATGATGGTGATCTTAAACTTGATAAGACAGCCTGGCAGGCAACTGCGGATTCAGTTGAAACTGGTGGACCATCTAATGAAGGTCCAGCTCAATATGCAATTGATGATAATCTTTCAACTTTCTGGCATACTCAATATTTGGGTGGTAAACCAGAGTGTCCACACTGGTTAAAAATAGATTTAAATGACAGTGTGAAATTTGATAAATTAGAATATGTAAGTCGTAATGGTAATGGAAGTATTAGAGATTATACTATTGAGATAAGTGATGATAGTGAAAACTGGCAGGAAATTAATGGTGGTACAATGAAAAAAGATGGTATAACTATGATTGAATTTGAAAATACTATAACTGCCCGTTATTTAAGAATAAATATTAACAGTTCCTATGGAACAAGTGCAGCAAATGAAAATATATTTGGTGCAATAGCTGAAATAAGTTTATATAAGAACAAAGAAGCATTAACTGATTATAGTAATTTATCTATAGAGTTGCAAAAAGCAAAAGAATTAAATGAAAATGAATATACAAGTGTCAGCTATAAAGAATTATTAAAAGTAATGAATGAAGCAAAGGATGTCTTGTATAATGTAAATGCAACACAAGAAGAAGTAGATAATGCAGTAACAGCATTACAAGAAGCTAAAGAAGCTTTAGTAAAAGCAGAAGAAACAGTAGTAAGTAAAACAGCATTACAAATTGCAGTTGAAATGGCAGGTAATGTAACAGCAGAAGATTTAGATAAAGTAGTACCAGCAGTAGTAACTGAATTCAATGCAGCATTAGAAGAAGCAAGAGTAATCTTAGCTAATGATAATGCAACACAAGAAGAAGTAGACGCATCATTTGCAAGATTAGCAACAGCAATGCATATGTTAGAATTCTTAAAAGGTGACAAGGCTGAATTACAAGATCTAGTAGATTCAACAGCAGAGTTAGTAGAAGGAAACTATAC
>ERZ777306.1010-NODE-1010-length-49274-cov-7.869624_pt1 | contig 49274 bp, 32 predicted proteins | sample MGYA00374966_ERZ777306 | MGnify/ENA primary metagenome ERZ777306 (study PRJEB29329, sample SAMN06343882) | mouse gut metagenome | isolation source: Mouse cecum | place: Austria: Vienna | collected 2014-11-15 ... | reverse complement strand
GCGCAAGCTAGTGGTGCATCTTTACTGGAAGGAGTTACTCGCATGGATTTAGCTTTGGATAATCATTAAAGAACGTACGTTCAAAAAAGCACAGTTGTGCCAGCAGGTTAGCACAACTGTGACATACGGATGCTATCGACCGGAAAAACTATCATTCTACCATATTTTGTCCTTTATTGAATAGTTTTTGTCCTTACTTCTCCAGATTCTTTCCTACTTTTGCGAAAAGTCATTATGAAAAACTAAAGTTAATTAAATCACAATAATTATGAAATTGAGAAGACATTTGCCTTGGTTGGGAGCCCTACTCCCCATTGCTAACACACAAGCAGAAACAAAACCTAATGTAGTAATTATCTATATCGATGATATGGGTATCGGTGACATAGGCTGTTATGGAGGTAAATTCGTTCCTACTCCCAATATTGACAAGTTGGCACAAGACGGACTATTATTCAACCAATATTACTCTTCTGCACCGGTTAGTTCTCCATCCCGCTGTGGATTAACCACAGGCCTCTTTCCTCTTGAAGTGGGAATCAACACTTTCCTGAATGACAAAGCCGCGAATAAAAGATGCGAACAACGTAATTTCCTTGATGATAAGTTGCCTTCAATGGCACGTGCCTTCCAAAATGCAGGCTACTCCACAGGACATATCGGAAAATGGCACATGGGAGGCGGACGTGACGTGCACAATGCTCCTTCTATTAAGAATTACGGTTTTGACGAATACATATCAACCTACGAAAGTCCGGATCCGGATCTGGCAATCACTGCAACCAAGTGGATATGGTCGGATAAAGACAGTGTAAAGCGTTGGAGACGTACCGAATACTTTGTAGATAAAAGTATTGAATTTGTAAAAAAGCACAAAGACGAACCTTTTTTCCTGAATCTATGGCCGGATGATATGCATACCCCTTGGGTACCGGAGTTCAAACAAAGGGAAAGAAAAAGCTGGGAAACACAAGAAGCATTTGCTCCTGTACTTGCAGAAATGGACAAACAACTCGGACGTTTCATCAAAGCCCTGGATGAGTTGGGAGTGGGAGAAAATACAATCATTATTTTCACTAGCGACAATGGTCCTGCACCCAGCTTTAAATCTGTACGTTCCGCTTATTTGAGAGGAACTAAAAATAGCCTTTATGAAGGTGGGATCCGTATGCCGTTCATCGTTAGATATCCAAAGAAAATTAAAGCCGGACAGGTAAATAACGAGTCTGTATTATGCGCAGTAGATTTATATCCGACTTTGTGTTCTATAGCCGGAATCAAAACAGAAAAAGGCTACAAAGGCGATGGGCAGAACTACTCAAAAGTTCTTCTCGGTAAATCGGAAGCCCAACGCAAGACCGATTTAATGTGGGACTTCGGACGAAACAAACATTTTGGCTTTCCAGGAAACCCTTATGACAGAAGTCCCCATTTAGCTATACGTAGCGGAAAGTGGAAATTATTAGTGAACGGTGACGGAAGCGATGCGCAACTATATGATATGGAAAAGGATAAGTTCGAAAAGAATAATATCGCAAATGAGCATCCTGATTTGGTTGCAAAGTTGAGCAAGAAAGTATGCAAATGGTTTGAGGAAAACAAAGACAAAGGAAAAGAGTAATACAGTGAAAAACAAATTATAAACCAACATTAAATTTATGAATTCTAAATTCTTACTATTACCAACCACTTTGATGGTTGTTGGACATTCTGCAGCAGAGGCAAAAGGGAAAAAATCCGATCAAAGGCCCAATATCCTGGTAATCCTTGCAGATGACCTAGGCTATTCTGACCTGGGATGCTACGGTAGTGAAATTCACACACCTAATCTGGACAAACTGGCAAAACAAGGAGTACGTTTCAATCATTTCTATAACACCAGCCGTAGTTGTCCGACACGTGCTTCCCTGTTGACAGGACTTTATCAACATCAGGCAGGAATCGGACGTATGACCTTTGATGATCACCTTCCGGGTTACCGGGGAACACTCTCACGCAATGCCGTTACTATCGCCGAAGTATTGAAAGAATCGGGATATGCTACCAGCATGGTAGGTAAATGGCACGTCGCTGAAACTCCCCTACGCAAGGATCAACGCGAATGGCTGGCACATCATGTTTTTCATGACACATTCTCCGACTTATGTCACTATCCGGTTAATCGTGGATTCGATTCCCATTACGGAATCATTTACGGAGTGGTAGATTATTTTGATCCATTCAGTTTGGTAGAAGGAGAAGTACCCGTAAAAGAAGTACCGGAAGGATATTATATTACACAGGCACTTTCGGATCGTGCAGCAAAAGAAGTGGAAGAGTATGCAAAGGATGATAAACCATTCTTTATGTACCTGGCTTATACAGCACCACATTGGCCACTACAGGCACTCCCTGAAGACATTAAAAAATACGAAGACACCTATAAAGTAGGTTGGGAAGCTATCCGTAACGCCCGTTATGAACGTCAAAAGCAGTTGGGAATTTTCCCAGGAATGGATAATTTCCTTTCTGAAAGACAATTCAATGACAAATGGGAAAACAATGTGCATGCAGAATGGGATGCACGTGCCATGGCCGTTCATGCCGCCATGATCGATCGTATGGACCAGGGTATAGGACAAGTTATCGATGCATTGGAAAAGACCGGACAACTTGATAATACGCTGATCTTATTCCTCTCTGACAACGGATGCAGTAATGAAAATTGCCAAAATTACTCTCCAGGAGAAAATGACCGTCCTGACATGACTCGTGATGGGAAGAAAATAATCTATCCACACAACAAGGAAGTAATGCCTGGTCCACAAACCACATACGCTTCTTTGGGAGCACGCTGGGCAAACGTAGCCAACACGCCATTCCGTTTTTGGAAAGCTAAATCTTATGAAGGAGGCATCTGTACTCCGATGATTGCCCACTGGCCGAAAGGTATCAAGAAGAATGTCGGCAAAACGACTTCCGAAATCGGGCATGTAATGGATATCATGGCTACCTGTATTGATATGGCAGGAGCCACTTACCCTACCAAATATAAAGGAAATGACATCATTCCATTGGAAGGCAAGAGCCTGGTTCCTATCTTCAAGACCGGACATCGTGAAGGACATGACTACCTTGGATTCGAACATTACAATGAACGTGCATTTCTTTCTAATGACGGCTGGAAACTGGTTCGTCCGGGAGAAAACGCTAAATGGGAATTATACAACCTGAATGAAGACCGAAGCGAAATGCATAATCTAGCAGCACAATACCCTGAAAAAGTAGCCGAAATGACAAAGGCTTACGAAACATGGGCTAAACGTTGTATGGTAGAGCCTTACCCGGGACAGAAAAAGAAATAGAGAACATTCGATTAAGAAAAGTAATCGATTAATTATTTTAACGTAAGTTCGATATAACTTCGTCCTTCGGACACCCCTCCTTCGGGAAGCTCCCCTTTATACACATCTATATTTCTAAGAAATAGGTACATAAAGAGTTAAATTAATTAAGGCTATTCATGGTAAGCATAGTCATTATTTAATTTTTTTCCTAATAACACCTTTAAATATTCCAATTTGTAAGGATTAAAAGATGTGTATAAAGGGTAGCTTCCGGAAGGAGGAGAATGAGGATAGAAACGACTTTTTAGACAGCCTCTTTTTTATATGCTTATCCCATCTTTATCAATCCTCACCTGAAATAATCGGAGGCTGACCTGTATATTCCTTAGGCAGTACACCATATTGCGCTTTAAAACATTTCGCAAAATAAGAGGAAGAAGTAAATCCTACCTGCTCTGCTACTTCTGAAATCCGGGTACCGTTCAGTATCAGTTCAGCAGCTCTATTCATACGAAGTGTCTTCAAATAATCATTAGGAGACATTTTGGACAGAGCCTTTATCTTCCGATAGAAATTAGAACGGCTCATATTCATCTGTTCAGCCAAAACGTCTACCGAGAAGTTTTCATCTGCCAACTGTTCGGCTATCACTTTCTGTATCTTCGTTATAAACTCACAGTCTTTTTGAGACATTGCAAAGTTCGTTGTCGAAACAGCAACCGTATCTCCCGACAAGTTCGCCATCCACTTATGGAAAGACTGTCTCAGCTTCAACAGATTCTCGATCTGCATGTGAAGTTGTTTAACAGAAAATGGTTTCTCAATATATACATCCGCTCCACATTCAAATCCTTCGACTTTAGACTCCAAAGTGGTTTTCGCTGTCAACAATATGACTGGGATATGTGAATAAGAGATTTCAGACTTCACTTTATCACAAAGTTCCATCCCATCCATCACCGGCATCATTACGTCACTCACTATTATATCCACATTTCCCTTTGCAAGCACTTTAAGTGCTTCACGACCGTTGGAAGCCTTCAACACACGGAACCATTTCGCTAACGACTCACGAGTCAAATTCAGCAATTCAACGTTATCCTCAACCAGCAAAACCGTAAACTTCTTTCCTGAATCCCCCAAAGATATAGTATCAGTATCCTCCACATGTTCCTCCGAATGTATTTCTACCATATCACCCGTTTTTTCCGTCTCCCACTCTTTGAACGGAAGAGACAATATAAACGAAGAACCACCTCCAATATTATCTTCCAGACGCAAATCTCCCTGATGAGCTTCTGCCAAAGATTTCGCAAAAGCCAATCCGATGCCAGTTCCTACAGCTGTAGCCACCTTATCGTCAGGAAGTTGATAGAAAGCTTCAAATATCTTTTGTTTCTGTTCATTGGGGATTCCGGGACCATCATCGTTCACTTGTATCTCATATCCCCCATCAGTGACAAGCAGTTTCAAGTCAATACGCGCATGAGCATATTTGATGGCATTTCCCATCAGATTGACAAGGATCTTGCTTAATTTGTCCCTATCCACCATAGACACTAGCTCTTGCTCGGGCACGATCAGTTGCAAATCAATTCCTTTTAATTCAGCAGGACTTGTAAACTGATTATAAACGTCACCGACAAGTCCTTTAATATCACTCTTTTTCAGACTCAGATGTAACGTACCACTCTCCATTTTCTGAAAATCAAGCAATTCATTAGTAATCCCCAACAGATAATTTACATTCTTATCTATCACGGACAAATACTTGAGATCTGTTCCTTCACGTTCTTTCTCTAATAATTTCTCCAAAGGAAGCCGTATCAGACTAAGCGGAGTACGTATCTCATGTACCAGATTAATGAAAAAGCTAATCTTCGACTTATAAACTTCCTTTTCCTTGGCAGTCTGGTATTTTTCCATCCGCCGTTTATACTTGCGTTTAACACGAAGATTCCATCGCCAAGCCATCCAACCGATCCATCCCAACAACATGAGGACATAAACAAAGTAAGCAAAGGTACTACGCCACCAGGGAGGAGTAATCACCACCTTTAAAGTGGTGATATTCTCGTTCCACCGGCGATCATTATTAGAGCCTCTGACTTCGAACAGATACTCACCGGGAGGTAAATTGGTGTAAGAAACCTGATTGTTATTTGTATTCATAATCCATTCCTTGTCCACTCCCCGAAGTATGTAAGAATATCGGTTCTTTGCCGGATCTTCAAAACTAAGAGCGACAAAACGGATGGAGAAGCTATTGTTTTCATAAGCTAAAGTCACTTCATCCGCCATATAAAGAGGCTTGTCCAACTGAAGCAACCTCTTTACTTCTTGCTCATCGGTCTGATAGGGCAACTGGATATCGGTCACATAAACCGGAGGAATATATTTGTTATCTACAAACTGTTCGGGCTGAAATACATTAAAGCCATTGATCCCACCAAAATACAATTTGCCTTCGGATGACTTCAATGAAGACCGGGCTATAAACTGATTCCCTTGCAAGCCGTCATTAATCGTAAACTGGCGAAAACGTTCTTTTGTAACAGGATTAATCTTAAAAATTCCGGCGTTACTGGATACCCAGAAATCACCTTCCTGATCTTGCTCAATCGCATAAATAACCTTGTTTGGTAATAAAGTATTATGCGGGTCAAACTCTATGAATCTTTTCTCTTTAGCATCAAAAGAACACAATCCTCCCCCATTCGTCCCAAACCACATCGTTCCTTCCGCATCTTCAAACAAAGTAATGACCGAATTGCAAGTAATCGTAGTCGAATCTTCCCGTTCGTGCTGATAATTTTTATAATGACCATTCAACGTATTGTAGGTGAACACGCCACTACCGGAAGTAGCGATCCAGAGATGATTGTACATATCTTCATGTATATCGGTAATAGAAATCATAGAACCAATATTTATGATGGGCATAAAGTTATCTTTAGCGGCATCATAACGACATAACCCCCAACTCGTTCCTACGTAAATATCTCCGTTCCTCCCTCTATAAAAACATAATACGTCGTTGCTACAAATCGTATAAGGGATTCCACGGGAATGAGTATAAACTTTCACAGCTCCGGTACGCAAGTTGACAACCCGGATTCCTCCGGCATAAGTCCCGATCCATAAATGGTCTCCGTCCAACAACAAGGAACGAATGTCATATTTTTGATTATTAAGTCCTCCGATTGGATAAGGAGAAAGCTCCCGGGTTACCACATTAAAGAAATATAAACCGTTTTGGGTTCCAATCCAGATATTCCCATCTTTATTCTCACAAAAAGGAGCAACGACCTTCCCCGCTCCCGGCAATCCGGACAGATAGGCAGGCGAATAATAATCAAAACGTTTAGTCTGCTTGGACATATAGTTAATCCCACCCAAATTGGTCAACACCCAAAGAGCCCCTTCGGCATCCCACATCATACCATTGATGGTCTGATCGCTCAAACTTCTCGGATCCGCCGGATTATCCGCCCGTTGGAATGTGTTTGTATTTTGATCGAACAGATAAAGCCCGTTATCCGTTCCTACCAATAGTTCTTTATCCGTATACTTCAATAAACAATGAACAGCTCCGAAATTAAACGCCGAACCACTATAATTGTCTATAGCTCCAGTTTGTTCATCCAAGCGACTCAGCAGATTACTTCCTGCACCAATCCAAATGTCTCCATCGATATTCTGAATACAATTCACCTTATAACTATCGGAGGCATTTATATCTAATGAAATTTCATACGTCCGGAGAAACTTGCCGTTTTCGTCAAAGCACAAAAGCCCTTCCTGTAAGGAAGATATATAGACCCTCTTCCGATCAGCGCTCTGACAGAGGTCCCAGACAAAAGACGTCTGAACACTATTTTGAGTCAGCACCCCCGTTTTCGGATCATAAATAAAAAATCCCTGTCCCAGAGTCGCAATCCAGATAAGACCATTTTCCGTCTTAATAATCTTTTTAATCTCACTGCTGATATATACATTATACTGCGTCGTTTTATCAAAGTAAGAGAAACGATCGGTATCGCGGTCATAAATATAAAGCCCAGAGTTTGTTCCAACCCAGAGATTCTTGTCCACCTCTATTAAGGCTTCTACAAAATTGTTTTCTAATGAATATTTGTCGTTGAGAACATTCCGGTACACTTTATTGCCCCGTCCGTCATAACGGTTCAATCCGTCACTGGTACCCAGCCAGATAAAACCATAACTATCTTGAAGGGCGCACCACACGGTATTATGAGACAATCCATCTTCTACCTGATATTTCTTGAACGAAAAATAAGGAGACGCGGATAGTGTTCCGGTCCAGAAGATCAGTAAGCATATTAGTATTTTAGTTAACTTCATTCTATGTGTTTTTTTATTCAATTATCGGTTTAGCCAAGGTTCCGGGTTCAACTTTTCTTTCTCTCTACGCAACTGGAAGTGCAATACCGTCCGTCCATTATCCGTACCGTCAGAAAAGACCTGACCGATGGATTGCTTCGTCTCCACCGTATCACCAGCTTTGACGGATGCAGAAGAAAGATTGCAATAAACAGAAATATAATTGCCATGACGAATGAGAACATTAAATAATCCATTCAATTGGAATACAGCCGCCACCTTCCCATCAAAGATGGCACGCGCCTGTGCACCCGGTTTTCCCTGGATATCAATACCCTTGTTATCCAGTTTCACGTTGCGCAACCCCTCTACAGCATATTGTCCGTAACGGCTGGTGATAATATAAGCACCGGATATAGGCATCGGCAATTTCCCGCGATTCGCGGCAAAGTTACCTGATAATTCCCGATCCGCCTTACTCATGGTATAAGCCTCAAGAGATTTCGATTTGGCGGCTGTTTCTGTTGCAGCAGATTTTCCCTCCTTACTTTCCTCTTTCTTACGGGCAGCCTCTTCACGACGAGCTTCTTCCTGCGCACGCTCTATTTCTTCCGCAATTAATTTATCGATGCGGGCATTCAGCTGATTGGCTTCCCTGCGTTTTTTATTAATCTCATTCTGCAATCCTTTCTGTTTCTTTTGCAGATTAGCCACTAACGTGCGTTTCTCTTTTTCCTGCTCTTCCAACTTCACCTTTTCGCTCTCACGTTCTTGCAGCAGGTTCTCTTTGGCAGTTTTCACCTGTTGAAGTTCCGCTTTCTTCTTGCGAATCTGATCCTGTTTCTTCAGGATTTCTTCCCCTTGCAGGCGTTGATAAGTGGCATATTCACGAACGTACCGCATACGCCGATAAGTCTGCCCCAAATTCTTTGCCGAAAAAATAAACATGAGCTTCTCCTCTATCGACTTATTCTTATACAAGTACTGGACAGAAGCTTCATATTTCTTCTTTTTATCTTTCAAATCCTTCTCCAGCCCGTGCAACTGAAGCTCCAATGAAGCCAGTTCATGCTGGATAGCCTCCACATCATTGTTGATAGCCATGATATAGCGTTTTCGCTCTTCAATCTGACCGGTCAACACAGCCAGATTATTCAACTGGCTTCCCACATCTTTCTTTGTATCCTTCAATATAGATTCCGATTCGGCAATCTGTTTTTGCAGTGCACCGCGTTTACTTTCCAGCTCACGAATCAACTTGTTCGATTGAGCGAAAAGAGGAACTGCCAACCAAAGGCAACTGATTAGAATAACAAAGAAACGTTTCATCATAATAAAGCTACCAGCATTTTTACTAATTCTTCCAAAGGAACCTGACGATATTTGGACGTCAATTCCGTCGGAGTCATTGCAAACTCTTGTGTAGAGAATTCATAAAGTTGGACTTTAGCCTTTTCTAATGAAGGAATTCCTATATCTTTTCCTGTCAGCTCTGTCTTTCCACCGGGAAGAGAGGCATCCATCAATATCTTTTCCAAACGAGAAAACTCCACATTCTTCGACAATACATTTTTCAATTCGGCTTTAGTGGCACGAACAAAGCGCTTATTCATCCTGTCTACCAATAAAACTTCGTCGGGAGTAACCTCTATACGTGCCACTTCCGTACGCAGAATAGGCATCAATAAAGAGACTTGTACTCGCTCATGAGTTTTCATCTTCATGGTTCCCCCTACAGACATGCTTCCCTTCTTGCTGGGAATAGTCAACTGAAGCTTGGAAGCCAGGTAACTGGATGTCGGAACCTTTGTTGAAGTCTTTGTTTCCGAGGTTACTAAGTGCTTCGAACCCTTACAGCCGGCCAACACCACTAGCAACAACAGTAGATAAACGATTCTTTTCATTCCGCAATATATTTCTTCTTCTCTATTTTCCGTTTCAACGTTTTCGACTCGCTACCCATTTCGAGTGCCTTCTTCCAATATTTCAACGCACCTTCCACATCACCGGTCATAAAATAAATATCCCCGCAATGTTCCACAATCACATCACTCTTCTCACCGTCATTCTTCAGTGCATTATCAATATAGATACGGGCTTCGGCATAGTTTCCCTTTTCAAAAAGAATCCATGCATAAGTATCGAGATAAGTCGAATTATTAGGTTCGGCTTTCACCGTTTTATAACTCATCTCCTCCGCCTTGTCCAAATCACGACGTTCCACAGACAGATAATAAGCATAATTGTTCAATGCACCAATATTGGAAGGATTGTACACCAAAGACGAATCGTAAGCAGCGTATGCCTCCGCCATCTGTTGCTTGGTATGATAAACATCTCCCATAATTGAATAGAAATCCGAAATGACTTCTTTTCTGGTATCGGCAGTTACATGTTCCAATGCTCTGCTGCAAACACTCAATACACTATCCGTCTGTTCTGCCTGATGATAAGCAATAGCCAGATAATAATAAAGTTCCAACGCATCAGGAGTGGCTTCAATACCCGGTTCACAGACTTTGATAATTTGCTTGTGATCTTCCTTCTTCATTGCCGCACTAACCAGCATCAATCGTGCCGCCTTATTGGCAGGATCCAGATTAACCACCTGTTCCAGTACCGGCACAGCCTCTTGTTCCATATTTTTCGACAACAGGTATTGAGAATAAAGCATCGGAATCTGCGGATCATCCATATCCTGTTCCATCATCCGGTCGAACAAGGCAATCACTTGAGTGCTATCTTTGGCAGACGACTGTTCGTTTTCCACAATCACCTGTCTCATAACACTGATTTTGGTATCCGAAGCCACCTTCTTATTCAGCAATAAAGTATCCAGCTGCTGTTGATACAACTCTTTCTGACCGGTCTGTTCATAATAAGAAGCCATTGAAAAAAGAGCCATCGGATTGTCGGGCTCTACCGCCAGCACCTTCTGATATGCATCGTATGCTTCCTGTTTTCTTCCATTCTGAAGATATACATCTCCCAATATCACCTGATAACGCATATCCATCGGATACTCCTGCACCAGACTTTCTATTTCCTGAAATGCCTTCTTATCATCTTTCATCTGAAGGTAAATACGGAATTTCTCCATAGAAAGCTGCTCATTCTTACCCAAACGTTTCTCTAAACGGTTCAATGTAGAAATGACATCATTATATTTCTCCTGGCGACTGTAAATATCAAGCAGATTGAACAAAGGCTCCTGCTTTAACGGGAAACGGGTTACCATTTTCTCAAGCAACGTTACAGCCTTATCCAACTCGTTCTGTTGCTGATACAGGCCGACCAGCCCCTGGCTATACCAGAAATTATCAGGAGCATAAGCCACCGCCTGCTCCAAAGCCGCCTGACCTTGCGGCACCTGGCGGAGGAACATATAATACTGCGATATTTCATAAAGCGCCGAAGAGGCGTTCGAATTGATATCCAGACAATGCTGCAACAATCCAAATGCCGCATCATACTCATTCTTTTCTTTCATCCGCATGGCTTCCAAAAAGAAATAGTCATATTTACGCTGTTGTTCAACAGGAAGCAATGACTCTTTTACCAAAAAGGATGCATCCGCCTTCACTGCTGTTTTTGCTGTACGCATAGAACGGGTTCCCCCACACGAAGTGAGCACTAACACCGTCACGAACAACCATCCTATTTTTATCTTCATTCTATTATTTCGATTAAGCATTCATCATACTCCGGTATGCCCAAAGCCACCGGCTCCGCGTTCCGTTTCATCCAGCACCTCCACTTCCTGCCATACAGGCTGTTCGTGCTTTGCTATCACCATCTGCGCGATACGTTCGCCATCTTCAATAACAAAAACCTCGGACGAAAGATTGACTAAAATGACACAGATTTCTCCACGATAATCCGCATCAATCGTACCCGGAGAATTAAGTACTGTGATACCTTTCTTTATCGCCAGCCCGCTACGTGGACGAACTTGCGCCTCAAAGCCCTTCGGCAGAGCGATATACAATCCTGTCGGAACCAGACAACGCTGCATTGGTTCCAGTGTGATAGGTTCAGAAAGATTAGCGCGGATATCCATTCCTGCGGACAATTCGGTGGCATAAGCCGGAAGCGGAAAATACACATTTTGAACTGAAAAATAGTTAAGTTTGCAGTTAAATAATGTACCTGCAACCAAATTGCGAATGGTAAACAACTAAATCCTAAATAAAAAGATAAGTCAAGCATCTTTAAGTTCAAATGATAAACGGAACTTCCAATCACAACGTTGCCGCCTTTAGCTACAACCGAAAGTTTCTGTTTTGTAGTCCAAAGCGGCAACCATAATTTAGTTATAATCAAAAGAATATTTACATCTTAGAAAAAGAAAGTTTATATACGATCAATCTACCCTAAAACGTTCAGTCTGCACATCACGAGAGTTTGCTCCTACCATGACATCAAATTCTCCAGGTTCATAAACGTATTGTAATCCTGAATTATAAAATCTCAAATCGTCTTCCGTGATAACAAACTTAACTTCACGACTCTCTCCTTTTTTCAAGAAGATACGTTCAAAGCCTTTCAGCTCTTTCACTGGACGAGATATTTCAGCGTAAATATCATGCAGATACATTTGTACGATCTCATATCCGTCAAAATCTCCGTCATTGGTTACAGTCACAGACACTGTCAACTCCCCATTTCTGGACAGTACATCCGAACTAAGTTGTAAATTCCCATAAGAGAAATTTGTATAACTCAAACCGTACCCAAAAGGATAAAGAGGTTCGTTACTCATATCCAGATAGTTACTGGAGTAACGGTTAAAAGAATGACTGTCAGGATCGGGACGACCTGTATTCAAATGATTATAGTACAGAGGAAGTTGTCCCACTGAACGAGGAAAAGTCGTAGTCAGCTTGCCGCCCGGAGTCACTTTACCGAACAATACATCAGCAATAGCATCGCCTGTTTCACTTCCACCGAACCAGACATTCAAAATAGAATGAACATTGGCATCCTCCCAGTTCAGAACTAACGGACGCCCTGTAAAAAGAAGCAACACTACGGGCTTACCCGTCTTCACCAGCGCCTTCAACAAATCCTGTTGAGCATCAGGAATCCCTAGTTCCGTACGTGAAGCCGATTCACCACTCATTTCAGCACATTCTCCCAAAGCCGCAACAATCACATCTGCACGGGCAGCCATATGCAAAGCTTCATCCAACAATTGCAGTTCATTGCCGCGTTCTAACGGACGGATACCAGCTCCTCCTTTTTCAAGTTCCGCATCATGATATATATTGCTACCTCTCGCATACAGTATTTCAGCCTTATCACCTGCTGCCGAACGAATTCCCTCCAATAATGTCCCGTGACGGGAAGGAGTACACGTCATACTCCACATCCCACACATATTATTACGGGCATCAGCCATAGGACCAATTAAAGCAATCTTACCTTTCCGTTCGAGCGGAAGCAGATGATCCTCATTCTTCAACAGAACAAATGTTTCAGCTGCGATTTCACGCGCCACCGCGCGATGAGCAGTCGTATAAAGTTCTTTTTCCGCACGCAGGGTATCACAGTATTTATACGGGTCAGAAAACAAGCCCAATTTATATTTTGCTTCCAATACACGGCGACAAGCGGCATTAATCTGTTCTTCCGTAACTTTCCCTTCTTTCAGAGATTCTTCCAATGTATTCAGAAAACCGCAAGAAACCATATCCATATCCGTACCCGCCTGTAAAGCACGTACAGAAGCCTCTTTCAAAGGAGCAACCCCATGTGAGGACATTTCGGCGATAGAATTATAATCCGTCACTAACAACCCACAAAAGCCCCATTCATTCCGGAGCAAATCGGTCAGTAACCATTTATTAGCCGTAGCCGGAATGCCGTCCACCAAATTGAAAGAACTCATCACACTACCCACACCTGCCTCAACAGCTGCCTTGTATGGGGCAAGATATTCATTATACATACGTTGGCGACTCATATCAACCACATTATAGTCCTTCCCTGATTCGGATGCGCCATATAATGCAAAGTGTTTTACACAGGAAAGAATTTCGTTTTTTCCCTGCATATTATTTCCCTGATAACCGCGTACATAGGCTTTTGCTAACAGGGAACCCAAATAAGGGTCTTCACCACTACCTTCTGCAATACGCCCCCAACGACTGTCGCGACAAATGTCAACCATCGGGCTGAATGTCCAGCAAATCCCATCCGCACTGGCTTCTACAGCAGAAATGCGTGCCATACGTTCAACAGCTAGTGTGTCCCAGCTACAAGAAAGCGCTAAAGGAATCGGGAAAATGGTTTCATAACCGTGGATAACATCAGCTCCTACCAGCAAAGGAATTCCCAAACGGGTAGAATCAATGGCTATACGCTGCAAATCAACAATTTTTCTTATACCCTTCACATTAAAAAATCCTCCAATCTCCTGGTTACGAACCATTTTCGTAAGTTCGGCACTATTTACATTACCAGTAACCAAATCACCCCCGGAAGGAAGATTCAATTGGCCCAACTTCTCGTGCAGTGTCATCTTTCCCATCAGATTGGCAATATATCGATCCATCTCTTTATCTCCTTCTTCAGCCGACAATGAACAGGAAGACAATAACAACCCATATAGAACGCCTAATAACAAGTATTGATATTTCATGTTTATTACTTATTATATAATCACTTCATTATTTAGATACTTACATTAATGAGATAAAATCTTAATATCCGAATCACTTAACCCATAATCAACAAGCGTATATTTTTTGCCTTTATACGGAGTCGGCATAAACCGCCCGGAACCTAATGTATCGTAAATGATCGGATTGAAAGAAGCATTCCTTTTTGCCCTGAACAGCAACACACAGAACTGACCGGAAACAGCATATCCAAATTCAATATCCTCTACTCCCTCTCCCAGCACTTCATAACCTTGCAAGAGAGGTTCAACACCTTTAAACATAAAATTAAGTTTTACAGTCAAATTATCGGCTAAATCTATCTCAAGGGTATTCCGCATTGGAGAAGAAATGACAGCCCCTAATACATTCCAATTCATATCATAATTAGCTAAAGTTGTCCATATTATCCCGTCAGAACTTACCCCTCTAAGCTTCTGCATCAAAGTCGTTTCGTAAGGATACAAACGCTGTGAATTAGCAACTACACAATTCAGGAAAGAAAACTTATCCGCAATATCCCATCCCACCAAATCAACAGGACAATCTAGAATCTTAAAATTATCATTTAATACAGTAAAAGTAGAATTGGACAACTTCACTTTCAAATTGGGGTTATTCCCTTCTGCCTGAATAAAGCTGGTTCCAAAATTATTCAAATATGAAAAAGAAATCTGTTGGTCCAGCATCAAATCCGGACTATAACCCTCATTCACGACGATTCCTCTATCAATCGTATCATAATAGACTTGATTGAAAACAAAAAATCCGCCACTAGCTATACGTATTCCGACTGTTGAACGGTAATTCTTACCATCCTCAAGATGGGTCCCTCCGGTAGTATCCCAAGAAAGAATATGTACATTGTTCAATATATGACCGGCAGATTTCGTAACTAAAGCTTCTTTTGTACAATAAATAAAAGTGTCAGATATCTTACAATCACAACAAGATTCATCTATATAGATACCGTATACATTATCATTCGAAGAGATGCCTTGAATTGTTACATTATCTATCTTTGTATCCGAGCTACCCGTTCCACCAGTTCCAATACCTTCAGGAACGTGTATGCGGATATGTGTATTACGTCCTCGCACCAGACTCATCGTACGTATCTGCACCAACTGCTTCCTTCCGTTTACTAGAATTCCATTATCTGCATTATAACAATCCAGAATTCCTCCTTCAATATAAGAGAATCGCCGGTGTGAAACATCGGTAAAATAGGTTTCTGAATAACCTACTTTAATCAATGCTTCCAAATGGACATCACTTTTAACCGTTGCATTCTTATCAAAAATAAGGTTTACATTCTTGGTATATTCCAATGGCAGAACGATAGGCTCCGTCAAGTTATAAGTTCCGGCAGGAAAATAAAGCGTTTTCCCATAAGACTGACCGATCAAATTATTAAGTTGAGAACCAATCAGTGTTCCATCATTCTTAATATCATAATCAATGACTGATACAATATCTTCATTATGCCCTTCCTTGACTTCAACAACAGCCTCCGGTAATGAATCATCATCGTTACATCCCCAGATTGGCATAAAAGATAATAAGCCTAAAAATAAAAAGTTAAGTTTCTTCATTTTTCTTGTTTTTTTTAAGTTTAACGTAAAGTTTGAAATGAAGAGGCCGGTAATCCTGCACCGTTAATTAAGTTACATGTAGGATTATCTCCCCATCCATAGCGAACAGCCAAAGGATGTTTTACCATTTCCGATGATACAATGATTTCATTTCCACAGATTTCAGCTTCCGCCCAATGATATTTTCCGTCTATCCCTGCTATGGCAAACCCTGTCAATTTTTTCCCATCAGACGTTTTTAATCCTCCGTCTGCACACTCAAAAGAGAGAATAACCTTGTCTCCTTTCACACGGTAAGTCTGATAAACCGGACCACTACAAACAATCCGCTCACCATAGGTATCGGCACGTGCTAATAAGGCAAGTCTACGCCCTACTTCCTGTTTGTTTTTGGGATGAATATCATTCATATCGCCGATGTCTATGGTAACGGCCATACCCACATTGTCATAATACAAAGCTGTCTGGCGCTGCGCTTCTCGTAATTCAGCCCACTGTGAGTCTCCCGGTTCATCTGCTCTCTCTAAATAATTAGCCAATTGCACAAGGTAGAAAGGAAAATCATTCCCCCATTCCTCACGCCAGCTCTGAATAAGTAATGGAAGCAATATCCTATATTGTGTAGCACGCCCTACATTATTCTCTCCCTGATACCAAATAACCCCACGAAATTTGTAAGGTGCCAATGGATGAATCATCCCATTATAAAGCACAGTTTGCACATTCGGATTCATCTCAAACACTGGGTCAATATGAGATTGAGCGGCAACTTTACACTTCCATTCACCAGATATAAGAATCCAGTCTCCGACATCTTTGCTTAACTTCATTTCACCTCCGATGCCACACCCTCCTCCAGTATCCACGATACGAACAGTAATTACAGCTTTGCCCGCTTTTACTAAATTACCCGGTATTTCATAAGTACGGGAACGAGTATATCCTTTCGTGCTCCCTATCTCGATTCCGTTAAAATAAGTAATATCCTCGTCATCCACATACCCCATGTGTAAACTCAACGTTTTTCCCTCCCATTGTTCTGGAATATCCACCGTCTTTCGCCCCCAAACAATACCATCAAAATCAGGAAAAGTCTTTTCGATATTTCCGGGGAAAGAATGAGATATCCATCCTTCGTCATTATAAGAAAGAGTATTCCAAAAAGGCTTTCCATTTCTCATTCCTTTATCTAACGACAAAATCTTTGCCTGCCTTTGTTCTTCCTCCGCCTGTAAATCACAATCCTTGTTTCCCAATCTTCGGATAAGCTTCAATTGCTCAACAAAATCGGGAACTTCGCCCAATGCTTGAGCACTTATCCACGACTCTATATTAGTACCGCCCCAATGGGCACAGATAAGTCCTACCGGTACCTGCTGCGTGCGTGCTATTTCCCTACCGAAAAAATAGGCTGTTGCTGAAAACTCCCGGATAGTACCCGATGAACACACTTGCCATCCTCCTCCGACAGCAGTAAACTCCTGCGACGGACTTAGACTAATAGTATTACTCACAGTCATCAAACGTATATCCGGGTAATTGGCCTGTGCCACCTCTTGTTGATAGTTTTTCACTTTGCCCCATCCTTCTACTGGCATTTGCATATTCGACTGACCGGAACAAAGCCATACTTCACCAATCATTACATTCTCCAATCTTACTTTTTCTCCATCCGTTATTTCTAAATGATAAGGTCCCCCGGCTTTTGGGGTTTTGATGTTTACTTTCCAATTACCCGTCCTGTCAGCTATATTCTCATATTTCTCCCCACTCCATGAAGGAATCACTATAACTCGCATTTCTGGAGATGCTTTTCCCCAAACAGGTACTTCAGCCTCTTGCTGAAGTACCATATTATCGGAAAATAAAGGAGACAACTTAACTTTGGCACAAGCGGTCAGTGACGCAAATAATCCCGACATTAATATAATCCATTTATACATATCACTCCGACTTACAAATTATTACCATTCGATTGCTTGATCTTCATCCGGAATCTGAATATTAATTTTACGTTCCATATTCACAGTCCCTTCAACCGTATAACTTATAGGAGTGCCCGGGACAGAAGTGACATCATCAAACTCATATTTGAAATTCTCAATAGTAATCGTTTTATGTTTTAGATATGGCAACGAAACGTCCATTTTTTCCGTCACTTTCCATGTCGGATTTTTTATCAGTTTGAAATGAATGTCCGGATCGGGAGCAAAAAGAGTAACTGTCCCGTCGGCATTGAGCGTGAAAATAATCTTGTACTTTCTGCGTTCCAATTCCTCTTCGTTTATCAAGCCTGCATAGAAGAATATGGAATGCTCGTCTACCACAAATGCAGTACGTTCATTAGTAGTCATTTTATTACCGACATTCTTAAAGCCTACTTGCATAGTTGTGGTAGAATAGGTACCTGAGTAATCATTGAAAGGAATCACACGCAATAATGCTTTCTTGTAGTTCTTCCTTGGATGAGGCTCATAACTGCCGGTCGGACTTTCTGCAATTGTGAGCGGCAATACCCATTTGTCGACCAAATCAATTCCACTCAGTTTAAAATTGATGTCCAAAATCCCCATGCAATCGCCTGCTGGAATCATTACTTTCATGTCATCCAACTCATAATAACCGGAGGTAAGCTCTCTGTAATACAAATCCTTTCTATTATGAAAATACTCCCAGTTGATACTTTTCAAGGTGTCTGAATCTATCGCTACCTGTACCTCCGTATCACTCCCGGCCATTGTAGAGCCACTCATAATGAGAGGTAACTGATAGGTTACCATACCATTCGACTTGTATTTTACATAAATATCAGTCACTCCTTTTGCATAATTCATCGGCGCCTTAAATGAAACATAGCGTTCATATTGTTCGTCAGTCCATTCTTCATTACAAGCTGTGCAAAACAATACCATCAAAACAGCAAGTAACGGATAATATATTCTTTCTTTCATATTCATTTTATTATATAAGGTTAATCATAGTAAGTCCATCCGGGGTTTTGAGTCAGCCGCTTATTGCGCTGTAACTGTCCGTGACTAAAGGGCCAGAAATAGCTTTTTTCTACAAAGCGGACAGGCAACGACATAATTGCCACCGGCGTATGAAACAAATCGCGGCGAGCTTCATCCATCAGCATATTGCATCCGTAAATCAATGTTTCTTCCTCCTGAGGAGCATCTTTCCAACGTCTTAAATCGTAATAGCGGTGATTCTCGCCCATAAACTCTATCTGACGTTCGCGCTTGAGTTTCTTCCGGAACATTTCTTTATTCTGATACTCGGAAGAGGTATAATCAGGCACACCTGCACGAATACGAACCGGCTGGATACCTTTTTTCAGTTCATTCACATCACGTCTTAATGTGTACATTGCCGAGCCATCCCAGGATGGGATGTCATAACTTCCATCCAGTTCATTTAATGCTTCGGCATAAATCAATAGGATTTCCGCATAGCGAATAGCAGTCTCTGTTTTTTGCCTGTAATAAAAACTGTTTTGGTATTTAGCATCATAAGGGTTCACATATTTTTTGATACCGATACCTGTAAATATACGATTGCCGCCATTGTATCCTTCGGAAGTCCCACGATAATACCAGACTTGCTGGTTAGGACTGGCAGCTCCATCCTTTCCATTCAATGAAGACATATTCCACACACTGCCATTGAAAGCGACTGATGCATAGAAACGGGGTTCACGATTGGCATATTGTAAAGAAACTCCGGCGCGCAAAGGTTTGTAGCGACCGGCATCTACATCTTCACTGGTCACATAACCGCTTAATCGGACACTTCCATCTCCCCGCCCTATCTCTTTATCTTTACCCGGACAATCAGTACCGTCGGCCATGTAGTAGGAGTCACATTGTTTCTGTGTCATTCCATGCATACTCCATCCTCCGGCCACCGACGGCAACTGATGCAATACCATGTTTGCAATGCCATCCGGTGAGGTAGTTCCTTGTCCAGTATGATCGACCGTTATGTTATCCACACGTGAAAAAATAAGTTCCGGATTTGCATAAGCAGAGAGTTCGCCATTAAAAACAGAACGATATGACTCAAAAGGATCAATGTCGGCATATCCGTCCGGCCAACTTTTTTTGGAGAAGTTATTATCATCAAACGGCTCGATGGTCTCCGGATAATCGTCCGTACCGCCACCTCTTATACGATTCTTGACGTACAATTGATAGCGATGACCATTATTATTTCCCGGTAACTCCATCACATCTCTTGCAGCAGCAGCTGCCCTTGCCCATTTCGATTCATCGTATTCGGCAGAAAGCAAACGATTTCCTTCGTCATCTACCATTTGTTGTGCATAAGAATCGGTATTGCCATTCATCAACGGGCTGGCGGCATATAAAAGGACTTTGGCACGGGTGGCTAAAGCAGCTCCACGGGTAGGACGCGCTATATTGTTGGCTCCTCGCTCCAAAGGAAGATCCTTGGCTGCCAACACCATCTCGGATGTGATATATTCCACGCATTCGTCATACGTATTACGCGGACGGGCTAATGCATCATAATCCTGTGTATAATCTTCTCCGGCATCCGGAATCAAAGGAATGGGACCATACTTACGCAAAAGCAACCAGTAATAGTAAGCTCGCACAAAGCGTGCCTGTGCTGCATAATCAAGCCTTTCTTCCTCTGTCAGCTGCGTATTCATGTGGATATACTTCAAAAAAACACATGCTTTATTGATACCCAAATAGCAATTAGTATAAGTCTCTTGCATCCAATCCTCATTATACTCCACATTTCGGAAATAAGAATAATAACCACCTGCTATATGCTTATTCCCCAAATCATTCCAATCTGCCCAATAAATATCATCGGCAAAATTAGTCGGCACACTCTCTTTTCCACCAATATCCTGATTTTGGTTTCTGAGATATGAATAAGTGTTGGAAAGCCACGAATCCATATAATCCCTGTTCGTAAACACTTTCTCAATCGTCAGGCGGTCCTTGAAATTATGTTCCACCTCCAAATAATCGCTACACGATGCCAGATAGCAGACCATAAATAGTATAGCACCAGTATTATATAACCATTTCATACTTTTCATTTTTTATAAGTTTACATTTAATCCCACTGTGATAGATTTAGATAACGGATAAGCTGCTCCATTCGAACTGTTCATCTCCGGATCCCACATCTTGAACTTTGACCAAGTAAGCAAATTGGTACCAATTAAATAAATGCGTACATTATTGAAATGCATCTTGTTGACGAGAGGCTTAGGCAAGGTATAGCCTATTTCCAAAGTCTTCAAACGCACATAAGAGCCATCACGCAACCAGAAAGAGGATTCTTGATAGTTGTTGTTACTTCCGCCATAACTTAACCGGGGATATTCTGCCCGCACATTTTCTGTGGATTCAGTGCCCGATTCATCTCTTGAAATCCAACGGCCGGCTACGACGTCTTTTAATATATTGCCTTTGCTACCGTTGACGAAAGGACGGACACCGCTTCCATTGATAAAGAAAGAAGACTTACCTGCTCCTTGAAAATGCAGATTAACATCTAGCCCTTTCCACTGAGCGGAAATACCCATACCATAAATCAAATTGGGGACGGTAGTCGCTCCAATGGCTACCCTATCCATATCAGAAATAATTCCATCACCATTGACATCCTTATACTTGATGTCACCCGGTTGGTAGGCACCGAAAGTTTGCTGCGGACTATTACGAATGTCTGTATAATCCTTGAACAATCCCAACGCTATAAGACCTTTCGCCTGATTCACACGGTATCCCTGTTCCATTAAATAAGGATAAACATTGTTCTGTTCATCTTTATCTTTCACTTCATTTTTCGATAGAGTCATGTTTCCCCGCATGGTGAGTTGGACACTCCCAACCTGCTGCTTATATGCAAGGTTTCCATCCACTCCTTTTGAGAGAACTTTCCCCACATTAGCTTGCGGAAGTGTCATCCCATTTTCTACACCTGCTGTGGCAGGAAGATATCTACGGTACATGAAGATGCCCTTACGGTCTTCATGGAAGTAGTCTATTGTCAAGGTGAATTTATCGTCAAACAAACTCATATCTAATCCGATGTCATGCTTGGTGGCGATTTCCCATGTCACACCGTCATTAGCATAAGACGTATAACGTAATCCCTGAAAAAGAGTGGTTCCATACTTTTCATAACCATAATCCGCCCAGTTATATCCTCCGAAGGCAGAATAATAACCGGCATTGTCTCCCCAAATATTGGGAGCACCCCCATAACCGATTGTATATAAATAAGGAAAACGTATCAGTGTAGTACCATTAGCTTCATACATTTTATCGTTACCGACCTTACCCCAAGAATAACGTACTTTAAACATATTTACCCACTTCAGGTTCTTCTTGACAAAGGGTTCTTCTGCTATATTCCATGCCACAGAATAGGCCGGGAAGAAACCAAATTGATGACCCGCAGCAAAATTCTCAGAACCGGTATATCCGAAATTGAAATTCAGAAAATAGCGATAATTCCAATTATAGGCAATTCTTCCAGCCAACCCTTGATGGCGCATAGGGAGCGAATTCTTGATATCATTACCAATCTCCTGGGTTTTCACCTTTGAATCCTGTGTATATTTCAATGTTCCGCTAAGAATATGGGATTTAAAATTCCGGTTATACTGGAGTTCGGCTTCAAAGTACTCTTTTCGTTCACCCGTATTGCCGGAAGTCTGGGTCATTTCTTGTTCTGCCCGCTTTCGCGTAAAATTGATAGTACCATCATCTTTTCTAAAGCGATCCGCACTCCATAAAGTCGGACATTTATAACGCTTGATAAAATTATAGTTATCTGTGTCAAAACCAAAACGCCCTATAAAATTCAATCCTTTCGTAATGAAATCTAATTTTTGATTCAAAGTAATATTAGTCTGAATATTATTCCACCACTGTTCATTATACCCACATTGAGTGGAAGCTACCCATGGGTTAATATCGCCGTCCGAATTGGTAGGAGTATATCCATTGGAGTACATAATGGGCATGCTAGTAGGAGTTTGATTTAAAATGCTATTCCAGATCTCATGTGAAGTCATACCCGATTCATTCATTTTTTTTAGCGAACCACCGATACCCACTTGCAACAAAGTAGTACGTGTTACATCAATATCCGCATTCATACGGTAGTTCCAACGCTTATTGTTACTATTGGTGTTATAGTCCTCATTCAGTGATTTGTCTACTTTATACATACCACCTTCGTCAAGATAACTGCCCGAAACGAAATAACGTGCATTCTGTCCACCGCCACTCAAATTCAATGTTGCCCGATAACTCATAGCTCCATTTTTTAACAAGGTGTCCATCCAGTCCACATTCGGTAATAAATCGGGGTCTAGTCCTTGTGTGAGAATCTTTAGTTCATTTCCACTATAAATAGGTTCGAGATTACGGGTTCTGCGCGCCTCATTAGCCAGATTAGCATAAGTAATACCGTCTACAAAATCAGGAGTAAATGTACGTGTATTGTAAATTGTCTCCACTTTCGCATCAACAGTTATTTTATTGATCTTACCACGACGGGTAGTAATCAAGACTACACCATTAGCACCACGCGATCCATAAATAGCCGTTTCCGAAGCATCTTTCAATACGGTGAAGGATTCGATATCTTCATAATTCAATTCATTCATATCACGTTCAAAACCATCGACCAGCACTAATGCACTTGACCCCGCTCCAAACGTAGAGATACCACGAATCCAAAATTCAGAAACATTTTTTCCCGGCTGCCCGCTAGTCTGACGTGCTATTATACCTGCAACATTCCCTGCCAAAGAGTTGGAAATACTACCTGTAGGAGAGGTTCTTAATTGTTCTACATTGATAGTAGACACGGCTCCGGTCACCGTTAGTTTCTTCTGTGCACCTGTAGCAGTAATCACTACTTCATCCAATGTCGTTTCGGTTTTTTCTTTCATTACTACGTTCACTGTGCGCTCTTCTCTCACAAGGATCTCTTGTGTCTCATAACCAATGTAAGAGAAAATTAAACGATTATATGGTTGCATTTTAATGCTGAATTTACCATTTATGTTCGTGATAGAACCCAACCCCGGTACGTCTTTAACGGACACATTAGCCCCGATGAGCGGTTCTTGATTTTCATCCGTAACCACTCCAGTCACAACAATCTGCCTATGGGTGGACTGCTGAGCCGAAATTCCTGCCGCAAAACAACATAGAGCGGCTATTATAACTAAGAATTGTTGTTTCATGTTTTTCATACTATTTTTTATTCCACAATAATCTGACGGATACGGCGATTATACTCATCACCAATATAAAATATCTTATTCACTTCATCAAAGGCAATACTGTGCGGTCCGTTGAAACGGGCTTCCTGAAGCAAATCGCCGTCAACGTATCCGAAATGGCTATTATCCATTGCCACGCTTCCACGCCCTGCGTATCGGATGGCCTCGGCATTAGGAGTGACCTTCCATATCAGATCTCCAGGGTGGTTACCCCACAATTCTCCATCTGCCACATAAAAGTCATAGATATCGTCTTTATGCTGCTCTATGTATTTCTCATTTTTCACAAAAGTGCCCTGCCACATCACCCCCATACGGACATTCGTTCCTATACCTTCATTGTATCCCTGATTCCAATTTCCAACATAGATGCTCGGCAGTTCCAGCCAGTTTGTCGTCTTGTTAAACTGGCATTTGAAGATAGTTCCTTCACGCGGACGCATGACATAGGCAAAGTCACCGGAAGGATGAAAGTAAACATACATCCATACCCAGCTTCCACCCACAGAAAACATTGTTTCCACTTCTTTTGTTGCCATATTATAGCGTTTGATAGTGGCATCCGATTCCTGAGCAAAATAGATGTCACCCGTCTGTGGATGAATAGTTGCCGAAATAACCCATTTATAACCGGAAAAAAGCGGATGAGCTTTCTTAAATTCTTCGCTACGCAAAAGCATAGTGACAACAATCGGAGAATCACCCTCGGAATAATTACTCACAAATAGAGTATCACCAGTCAGACTCCAGCATAAAGAACGCGGATCTTGAATATTCAACTGCCCCACCGTTGCCACTGTAGTCAGTTCTTGTACCTCCATGTCGATCAAACGAATACTACTTTTATTCTCAATCATATAAATATGATTCGGGTTCTTAGGATCAATGCTCAGCCATGTAGGCGAATTCAAACCACAATCACTGAATGGGCCATCCTTCACTTCATATCGCCCAGTCTCATCCACATAGCCACATAACGTAGTAACCTGCGTATTGGCTATATAAGTAAATCTGTCAGGAGCTATAGCAGCTTGATCACCAATAGAAATTTCTATAGTCCCTTTACCGGCATTGCGAGGTACCATACAATATATGCACTCATTGTTACAGTTTACGACTCTAGTCTCCACGCCTCCCAACTTCAAGTTAATCAAGGAAGGATCATTACCGAAGTTTTTTCCATAAATAAGTAACTGTGTTCTTGGAGTGACTTCCCTGGGCTCGAAGCCCACAATTTCAATAGGCAAACTGTTATCAAAAGCTTGCTCCTTTCTCTTTTCATCGTCTTTACAACCGATGAAACAGCCAAGCAAAGCAAGTAAACAAAATGCCTTAACAACATTCATTCTTTTTCCTGTCCTGTTCATCATAATAATAAATTTAGTTAATAATAAGATTTAATAGTCAATGGACCCAAAGATTTATTAATTGCAAATATAGAAAGGAGGGCATTAATTATAGGCTAATTCCTAACTAACAAACAATAAAAACTAATCAAACAGCTCTAGAATTAAATAATTTGTGCTTTCTTTGCAAGTATCTTAGTAAAGAAAGCACTATGAAATTTCAAAATTGCTTATTTTTAATATTGCTTATCGTTTGTCTATCATGCCAAAGCAAAAAGACTGATAAACAAACAGGCATTGACTCTACACTTTTCTACACAAATCCTGTCATAGGTGGAGGATCCGAACCATGGGCCATCTTTCATGAAGGAAAATATTACTATACTCAAAGTTTAGCAGACTGTATCATATTATGGGAAACTGACGATATAACACAACTGGCAGAAGCAGCAAAAAAAAACGTATATTCGCCCCAAAATGCCCCTGGTATATCTCATCTTTGGGGACCAGAGATACACTATATGGACAATAAATGGTATATCTATTGCGCTGCTGATGATGGTAATATAGACAATCGTCAGATATATGTGCTAGAAAATGAATCTCCCGATCCTATGAAAGGAGAGTTTGTCATGAAAGGAAGAATATCGACCGATAAAAATAATAACTTGGCTATTCATGCTAATCCTTTCGAGCATAATGGCAAACGTTATCTAATCTGGTGCGGATGGGAAACCAGAAGAATTTATCAAGAAACCCAATGTATCTATATCGCTGAAATGAAAAATCCATGGACACTAGCCTCAGACCGTATATTAATATCCAAACCTGAATACGAATGGGAATGTCAATGGATCAGTGTAGATGGCAATAAAACCGGTTATCCTATTCATGTGAATGAAGCTCCACAATTTTTCCGTTCCAAAAACAAAGACAAATTATTAATATATTACTCTGCAAGCGGTAACTGGACACCTTATTATTGTGTAGGGTTATTAACAGCTGATGCTAACAGCGATCTTCTCAACCCGAATTCATGGAAGAAATCTCTGGAACCTGTATTCAAACAAGCACCAGAGAATCATGTGTATGGCCCCGGTAGCCTGTGTTTCATACCTTCACCCGATAAGAAAGAATGGTATATACTTTACCACGCTCGAAACACTCTTCGTGACATGTTCGTTTTGGACGGTCGGACAACACGCATACAAAAGATAGAATGGGATGAAAATGGAATTCCCATTTTAGGAATCCCCCAAAAGGAAAGCACCCTGCTTCAAAAGCCGTCTGGCACCCCCCACGAGTGATAGGAACTAACTGTTATCCTTTATAATCTTTCGGTAATACCCCAAACTTTTCTTTAAAACACTTTGCAAAATACGAAGAAGTAGTAAACCCTAACTGCCTGGCAACTTCAGCTATTCGCATACCACTCATGATTAGTTCAGTCGACTTATTCAACCGAAAGTTCTTTATATAATCATGAGGCGGCATACCAGACAGAGCCTTTATCTTCCGGGAAAAATTAGAACGACTCATATTCATCTGCTCTGCTAACAAATCTATCGAACAACTCTCATCAGCAAGCAGTTCCGACAAAATCGTATTTATCCTCTCTATAAATTCTACATCTTTTTGTGAAAGAGCAAAATCCGCCAATGAAGAAGTCGGACTTCCAGAAAGATTAATCATCAACTTATGGAAGGCTAGTCGCAGTTTTAATAAGTTTTCGATTTGTTTATGGAGCTGCTTAATAGAGAATGGTTTCTCAATATATGCATCAGCACCATTTTCAAAACCTTCCGCTTTCGAGTCTAACGCTGTCTTCGCTGTCAACAAGATAACGGGAATATGAGAGTAAACTAAATCTGATTTTATATAGTTACATAGTTCAAGACCATTCATTTCGGGCATCATAATATCACTTACAATGACATCAATACTCTCACGTGAAAGTATTTCCAGTGCTTCTTTTCCATTGCAGGCAGAAAAAACTTTAAACCAATCACTTAGAGATTCTCTGGTCAAATTTAATAACTCGACATTATCTTCCACCAACAAAACAATGAATCTCTTATTTCCAAACTCCGAATCCGGCATTTTTTTTCCTTCCACATCTATCGTCTGCATTTCAGCAAATTCATTCGGAATACTTTCCGTTACTACTGTTTCCAACGGCAAAGACAATATAAACGAGGAACCACCTTCCATCCTATTTTCTAATGATAAAGTTCCATGATGAGCTTCTGCCAAAGATTTGGCAAATGCCAAACCAATCCCTGTACCTGTAGACGTTGCCACCGGATCATCCGGCAATTGATAGAAAGCCTGAAATATCTTATTTTGCTGACCTTCAGGAACTCCGGGGCCATCATCACTCACTATTATATTTACCCTATCGCCCAATAATATTAGCCGCATCTCGACTTGAGATTTTGCATATTTAATAGCATTTCCTACCAAGTTTACCAAAATTTTACTAACTTTCTCCGAATCAATCATCATACTAATTTCTTCAGGAGGTAAACTAAGACAGATTGTTAACCCTTGCAAATCTGCAGAACCATTAAACTGATTGAATATATCACTCACCAACGCATTAATACTACACTCCTTCATGCTAAGTTGCAATGCACCACTCTCCATCTTCTGAAAATCAAGTAACTGATTCGTTATTCCCAACAGATAATTTACATTCTTATCCATCACCGAAAGGTATTTTTCTTTTCTTTCTTCTTTTTCCTCTTCCCTCAACTTTTCCAGAGGGAGCCGAATCAGACTAAGAGGAGTACGTATTTCATGTACCAGATTGATAAAAAAATTGATTTTCGATTTATACATCTCTTTTTCCTTGGCAACCTGATAATCCTCCATACGACGTTTATATTTACGCTTGACATAGAGATTCCAACGCCAACCAATATAGCAAGCTGTACACAGAAATAATAGTATATACATAAAATAAGCGACACTAGTCCGCCACCAGGGCGGAGTTATCACAATCCATAAGGAAGTCGCTTTCTCATTCCAGTGATGGTCATTGTTAGAGCCACAAACTAAAAACTCATATTCCCCAGCTGGAAGATTGGTGTATGAGGCCGTATTATTAGATGAATGTATCCACTCCTTATCAAGACCTTTCAACATATAAGTATAACGATTTCTGTGTGGATCTTCATAACTAAGTGCTACAAAACGTACTGTAAAACTATTATTTGTATAGGGTAATTGGATCTTATCCGCTTTATAGAAAGGCTTATCTAAACGAAGCAGCCGTTTCACTTCTTGTTCACCTGTCAAATAAGGGAAACTAATATCAGTAACATAAACAGGGGGAAGATAGGTATTATCCGTAAACTGCCCCGGTTCAAATACATTGAAACCATTGATTCCTCCAAAATAGAACTTCCCTGTGGAAGATCTCAATGAAGACTGTGCAGTAAACTGATTACCTTGCAAACCATCATTTACGGTAAATAAATGAAAGTTCTTTTGAGACACGGGATTAATGCGGCATAATCCGGCATTACAGGAAATCCAAAAATCACCGGTCCGATCCTGTTCTATAGAGAAAATTACCTTATTAGGCAACAATGTATTTTCCGGGTCAAAGTTAATGAAAGTCTCCGTATCTTTGGAGAATGAGCATAATCCTCCTCCATTGGTTCCAAACCACATTGTTCCTTTCATATCTTCAAACAATGTAATCACAGAATTACTGGTAATAGTTGTTGTATCTTCACGTATATGTTCAAAATGTTCCCAACGATCGTTCACTGTATTATAACGAAAGACACCACTATTTGAGGTCGCAACCCAAAGACTATTGTACATATCCTCATAAATATCAGTTACAGAAGCCATAGAGCCGACATGAATGATTGTCACAAAATTATCCAATTGCGAATTGTAACGACATAACCCCCAACTTGTTCCAACAAAAACATCTCCTTTTCGGTCTTTAAAGAGACTCAAGACATCATTACTACAAATTGTATAGGGAATATCGCGAGAATGGACATAACTCTTTACTGCTCCAGTTTTCAGGTTTAGCACATGCAACCCTTCCGCATAGGTTCCTATCCAAAGGCGGTCGCCATCTAGCAGCAAGCTACGAATGTCATATCTCGCATCCACAGTCTTTAAAGTATACTCCGAAAGTGAACAAGTTTGTGTATTGAAAAAACATAACCCGTTCCGGGTCCCCACCCAGATATTTCCATTCTGGTCTTCACAAAGAGGACCGATCTCCCTGCCAGACTCTAATGTACCTGATAATGAGATAGGGGAATAGTAATCAAAACGCTTCAATTGCTTAGTCATGTAACTCACTCCGCCGGAGTTAGTCATCACCCAAAGTGTACCTTCGGCATCCCACATCATTGCATTAACAGTTGGATCGCCCAATGCCCGCAAGCCAAAGGGAGAATCGACTCTACGAAATGTTTTAAGGTCGCGATTGAACAGATACAATCCATTATCCGTACCAACTAACAATTCTTTTTCGTTATAATCCATCAAACAGAGAATAGCACCAAAATTCTGTGCAGACGTATCATAAGTTTTCAAATCCGAGCTTCCTTCCTGATAACAACCTAATAAATTAGTACCTACGCCAAACCATATTTCATTCTTAATACTATAGAGACAATTGATTCTCTGACTGCCTATGTTTGAATCTGACAGAACCGGATAATTTTGCAGAAAGGTTCCCTTCTCTTCAAAACAAAATAGTCCTTCCTGCATCGAAGAAACATAAATACGAGAATCTGCACCCTGACAAATATCCCAAACAAAAGAAGTATGAATACTATTCTGTGTCAGCACACCTGTCACTTGATCATAAATAAACACACCTTGGCCCAACGTAGCAATCCAGATCAAACCGCTTTGAGTTTTTATGATTTTCTTCACCTCACTACTGACAAATACACCATACCGTGTTGTTGCATTAAAATAAGAAAAGCGATCAGTAGAACGGTCATAGATATAAAGTCCCGAATTTGTTCCTACCCAGATATTTTCCCCTTCTTCCAAAAGGGAACTGACGAAATTATTACCCAAAGAATATTTATTATTCAAAGCATTCCGATACACCCTGTTGCCACAACCATCATAACAATTCAGTCCATCACTTGTGCCAATCCACAAAAAGCCATAGCTATCTTGAATCGAACACCAAGTCGTATTGTGCGAAAGTCCATCTTCCGCCTGATACCTTTTAAAAGAGAAATCAGTAGAAGCAAATATGGCTTCAAGATTAAAAATGATTATACAAATAAAGGCTGTAACCCATTTTTTCATATAAATAAAAAGTAAAAAGGTTAATCCAAATCAAGTCTGCCGCCGATTCAGTCAAAACCCTGAACCTATTTTATCTTTAATTACAAATATCTCAGCCAGCAAATTTAACGGGCGAAAATACACATTTTGAACTGAAAAATAGTTAAGTTTGCAGTTAAATAATGTACCGTTCCCTAAATTGTAAATGGTAAATAGTCAAATCGTAAATAAAATGATGAATTGGAACCAATTAATATCAGCGAAACGTTTCGGGATGGAAGAATTCCATGAAGAACGACAGGAAAACCGATCCGAATTCCAACGGGACTATGACCGTCTCATTTTTTCGGCTCCTTTCCGCAGATTACAGAACAAGACGCAAGTATTCCCTCTTCCGGGCAGCGTTTTTGTACACAACCGACTTACGCACAGTCTCGAAGTAGCCAGCGTTGGCCGTTCACTCGGAAACGATGTTGCCAAAGCACTTCTGGAACGCCATCCGGAACTTCAAGATTCTTTCCTGCCGGAGATCGGTTCTATCGTCTCGGCTGCTTGCTTGGCTCACGATTTAGGGAATCCGCCTTTCGGCCATTCAGGTGAAAAGGCTATTTCTACTTTCTTCTCTGAAGGGAAAGGAGTTCGTCTGAAAGAAAAGCAACCGAACGGAGAGCAACTTTCTCCGATGGAATGGGAAGATTTGACACATTTTGAAGGAAATGCAAATGCATTCCGAATACTGACACATCAGTTTGAAGGACGTCGCAAAGGCGGATTCGTCCTGACATATAGCACTCTGGCTTCTATCGTAAAATATCCCTTTTCATCGAGCCTTGCAGGAACCAAATCGAAGTTTGGATTCTTCGTCAGCGAAGAAGAAAGTTTCCAAAAAATAGCCACTGAATTAGGGCTGACTTTGCTCAACGAACATCCTTTGAAGTATGCACGCCACCCGCTAGTCTATTTAGTGGAAGCGGCAGACGATATTTGCTATCAGATGATGGATATTGAGGATGCATATAAGCTGAAGATTCTCACTACTGAGGAAACCAAAGAACTATTAATGACCTATTTCAGCGAAGAGCGACAAGAGCATCTCCGGAAAACATTCCTGATTGTCAACGATGTCAACGAGCAAATCGCCTACTTGCGTTCTTCCGTCATCGGTTTATTAATCCGGGAGTGTACCCGTGTCTTTTTAGATCATGAACAAGAAATACTGTCCGGCACGTTCGAAGGACCACTAATCAAGCGCATAGCCGAACGTCCGGCAGCAGCCTACCAACACAGCGTCGAAGTATCTATCAATAAAATCTACCGTTCACGGGACGTGCTGGATATCGAGTTAGCGGGATTCCGCATCATCAGTACCTTACTCGAATTGATGATAGACGCTGTAACCTCACCCGAAAAGGCTTATTCCAAACTCCTGATCGACCGAGTTTCCAGTCAATACAATATAAATTCGCCTGTACTCTATGAAAGAATACAGGCGGTACTTGACTATATATCGGGAATGACCGACGTCTTTGCTCTTGATCTTTATCGTAAAATTAACGGGAACAGTCTGCCTGCGGTGTAACGACTTTAGGCGTAAACACCTCTTCCCCTTCACAAGAAGACAATCTCAACGCATCCGGATGGCTTTCAATAAACGTCTGGATGTGTCGAATCCGTTTATCTTCAAGAATTTCGTCCACAGCAATCAGGATACCGGTTTCCTCCACATCACCGAACTCGTAATTGACAGCTGTTCCGAACATACGCATCGTAGGGCTTAAGCTCATATATGCATTTACCAACGGAGGAATATTATAGCCCAATTTACGGATTTCGCAATTCAATATCTTATAGTCCTCTTTAAAAGAACTCTTGCAGAACAATGTGTTCAACTCGTCTTCGGAAGTCTCAAGTTGCAGAGGCTCAATCGGAGTAACAAGTTTCTCTTTGTCGTAAAAATGCTTCTTAAGGAAATGAAGTATCATATCTCGGCCACGACGATGATAGCTAGGATACATGGTCACCTTGCCAAAGAAATATTTCACATTCGGCATAACCACGGTCAACGCTCCCAACCCATCCCATAGATTATCTAAAGCGAACAATCCTTTGCTACCGGCACGGGTAGACTGATATTCAAGCGTGACAAACGAACGTCCCAATTCAACTGTCTGTGGCAAGTATTCTTTAATAAAAGTATCAGAAAAATGAAACATGTGGGAAGTTGCCAGAACCGGAGCACCTTTTTCATCAAAACGCACGTCCGTACCAAGCAGATACCGGTAACCACCCAGAATTTCTTCCGCTTCCGGATTCCATACGATCAACTGCTTATAAGGATGCTCCATCGTATCATATTCATCGATATCCATCGACAGACCTGTTCCTCCACCAGCAGCACGGAAAGCTATTTCACGCAAACGACCAATTTCTCTCATCACATTAGGAGCATTCTGATGGGTAATAATATAAATCTGATTATTACTCTTATTCGTCATTCGTAAGCGTTTGTCTTCCGTCAATTCTGCCTTCAGCAGTTCTTTGCTTACCGGTTTAATAATCTCTTCCATATTCCTTGTTATAGTTGTTCTATCAGTTACAGTTTATAAACAATATCCTTTACGTATTCAGCCCACTGCGCAGGGGTTTTCGACTTATCAAAAGTCTGCCAGGGTATCGGTTTGCCAAAAGTGACAGTAAAAGTTTTGTGGCGATTCTTAAACATTTCATCCGCAAGATACAACATAGCGATGTTAAACTTGATCCCCAATGCCTTGCAAATATTTGCCAGGTTGTAAAAGAAATCAGAATTTCTACCGCCGAAATGCACGGGTATTACATCACGTTTTGCTTGTATGCTCTTTACTATAAATGTCTTTTTCCATTCCAGATCACGAATGACTCCATTCTGACGACGCGAACACAGCCCGGCAGGGAACATGATCAGCTGGTCATCCGACTGGAATCCCGCCTCTACCATTTTCGGGAAGTCTTTTGTCTGTTTGCCAGTTTTATTAATAGGAATACAAAGGGGAGCCAACCCGCGAAGATTCATCAACAAATCATTCACCAAGTATTTCACTTTCCCGTCATAGTGCTTTCCTAACACATAACCAAGCGCAACACCGTCCTGTCCGCCTAACGGATGATTGGAAACAAAAGTATACAGACCATCTTCAGGCAAATTTTCAATGCCTTTCACGTCTACTTTCACATCCAGAAAATCCATACATGCCTCCAGAAAGTCCACACCCATTCTACCCTTCGACTCATTCAGGAATACATTAATTTCATCCTGATGAACAATTTTCTTCAGATAAGAAACCACGAATTTAGGGATGTACTTATAATGCTTCGGAGCCTTTGTCCGAAGTATCTTATCGACATCGATCAAAAATAAAGAGTCATCAGTCATTCTTTTCAAATAAAAATGATGGCACAAAATTAACGGTTCTTTTTTATTAATCGCAATAATTTGGTAGAAAATGCAGGATTTAAGTTCAGAAGATAAAAAAATACCACCTAAAATCTATCAAAAACAACCTAAAAACTATCCGCGGATAGTTTTCGGGCATAAAAACGTCGGATTTCCCCATATCGGGTTTCAGAAAATCCCGTAAACTTGCACCATCGAAAATAAAAAACGAATATTCACCTTTAAAAAGCAACACATATGAAAAGTTTAAGCTTCAGAAAAGATTTAGTAGGAGTACAAGAAGAATTACTGCGCTTCGCTTATAAACTGACAACCGACCGTGAAGAAGCAAACGATTTGTTGCAGGAGACATCATTAAAAGCATTAGATAATGAAGATAAATACACCCCTGATACAAATTTCAAAGGATGGATGTATACCATCATGCGCAATATATTCATCAACAACTACCGCAAGGTAGTCCGCGACCAGACATTCGTCGACCAGACGGATAATCTTTATCATCTGAATTTGCCACAGGACGGAAGTTATGAAAGTACAGAAAGAGCATACGACCTGAAAGAGATGCATCGTGTAGTCAACAAACTCCCCAAAGAATACAGAGTTCCGTTCGCCATGCACGTTTCAGGATTCAAATACCGTGAGATTGCGGAAAAACTGGATCTCCCGCTAGGCACAGTAAAGAGCCGTATTTTCTTCACACGCCAGAAATTACAAGAAGAACTGAAAGACTTCCGCTAGACCTTAACTATATAAATTGGTGATCTCGGATCACATACTTCTTTAATACAGATTTTAGTTTTAACAATCGAGCAGGCGGAACGGGATTATTTCCCGTTTCGACCGCCGAGTAAGCAAAAGGAGTTTCACCCCAAGCTTTCCAATAAACCCTGCTGCATTCATCTTTCGTATATCGATATCGTATGGATTACTCCATTAAGAATCGACGTATAAGATAATAACGTATATCTCATAGCTATTTCCGCTTTCAGCCGTTTCAGTTTTATCCGCAAACGCTTTGCAGGAAGGCGATAGCGGCTGAAACCGAAAAATATCATCCCATGCAGGAAGGTGCTGTAGGCAAGGGGGAGTGCTTTCAGCTTTTCAGGCTCACTGGTGAGTATATATATCCAGCGCGGTGGGTATATATACTCACCATGCTGGATATATATGCCCAGCAAGCGGGGTATATAGATTCACCACGTGGGCTAAAGTGAGGTGAAATGCGAGCTTATGGTTGCTTACACGTGGGCTTATGATTGCTTGCGCGTAGGCTGAAACCCGCCAACACATGGGCTGAACAAAACAGAGCTTGCATCTGGGTAAAACTGAGGCTCTGTTACAATGAAATGCAGACTCCGTTTTGTTACAATAGAGCCTCTATTGAAGGTAAATATGGCAAAAAGAGCTGGTGTCAAACACTTTCGTTTTCAGGAGCGCCTTCAGCAAAAACCACCGATGAAAAGGGGATTTTTTAAAGATCTGAAGACTGAAGGTAGTCTTTTATTTTAATAATTAGTAAGAGATTTGAGTGTAACAAGAAAGGGAACAGGGCTTCTTTCTCCATCTTTCATTTTTCACCGCAGCAAAAGCATGCTTTTTTTATAGGAAGAAACCTCCGCCATACCACATTTTTCAAATTTTACCTAAACAGACATTTTTTTCGTTTCGCTGCCACAAACTCCCCACCAGCAAAGCATTCTCAAAGCCACATCATTTTCAAGCAAATAGACATTTAACATTCTGTTGAAAACTTCTCCAAAAGTTTTTTATGGAAAGTTGTGGGGAATTGTGGGGAATTTCATACTTTTACGGTCGCTTTTTATAATAAGGTAATGATACGTTTTCTAGGAAATATTGAAGTCAGGGCGGACGCCAAAGGAAGGGTGTTCATACCCGCAACCTTCAGGAAGCAACTACAAGCAGCTTCCGAAGAAAGGCTTATTATGCGTAAAGACGTATTTCAGGACTGTTTGACCCTGTACCCCGAGAGCGTGTGGAACGAGGAGTTGAACGAGCTTCGCAGCAGGCTGAACAAATGGAACAGTAAACACCAACTCATTTTCAGACAGTTTGTGAGCGATGTTGAAGTGGTAACACCGGACAGCAACGGACGTATATTAATTCCCAAACGATACATGCAGATTTGCAGCATCCATGGGGATATACGCTTTATCGGCATCGACAATAAGATAGAGATCTGGGCGAAAGAGCGGGCAGAACAACCATTCATGTCGCCTGAAGAGTTCGGTGCGGCATTAGAAGAAATTATGAACGATGACAATAAACAAGATGGAGAAAGATGAATTGACATATCATGTACCTGTATTGCTGAAAGAAAGCGTTGACGGGATGAATATCCAGCCGGACGGAACGTATGTAGACGTTACATTCGGAGGAGCGGGACATTCGCGCGAAATACTTTCACGGCTCGGAGAAGGCGGACGTCTGCTGGGATTCGACCAAGACGAGGACGCTGAACGGAACATTGTCGATGATCCTCACTTTATCTTCGTGCGCAGCAACTTCCGTTATCTGCAAAATTTCCTGCGCTATCACGACATCGAGCAAGTGGATGCGATTCTAGCCGACCTCGGCGTCTCTTCCCATCATTTCGATGATAGCGAACGCGGCTTTTCTTTCCGTTTCGACGGAGCGCTGGATATGCGTATGAACAAGCGTGCCGGAATCACGGCAGCAGATATCGTAAATACTTATGAGGAAGGACGTCTTGCAAACCTCTTCTACCTGTACGGAGAGCTGAAGAACAGTCGTAAGCTGGCTTCTGTCATCGTTAAAGCCCGAAGCGGACAGTATATCCGAACCATCGGTGAGTTTCTGGAAATCATCAAACCGCTTTTCGGTCGTGAACGCGAAAAGAAAGAGCTGGCAAAAGTATTCCAGGCGCTGCGGATCGAAGTAAACCAAGAAATGGAAGCGCTGAAAGAGATGTTGCTGGCTGCTACGGAAGCACTAAAACCGGGCGGCAGACTGGTGGTAATCACTTACCATTCGTTGGAAGACCGCATGGTGAAAAACATCATGAAAACAGGCAACGTGGAAGGAAAAACAGAATCCGACTTCTTCGGAAATCTGCAAACGCCTTTCCGTCTTGTCAACAACAAGGTGATCGTTCCCGATGAAGCAGAAATAGAACGAAATCCACGGTCGAGAAGCGCCAAGCTACGAATTGCAGAGAAGAAATAGAAAGATATGGAAGAAGAAGCAGTAGTAAACAAGAAAACAGAAGAAGGCAAGAAGAAAAACCACACCTCGATGAAGAGCATTTTGGGTGGAGACATTCTAGCTACCGATTTTTTCCGTCGTCAAACGAAGTTGCTGGTACTTATCATGGTATTCATCATCTTCTACATTCACAATCGTTATGCCAGTCAACAGCAACAGATCGAGATAGACCGGTTGAAAAAAGAATTGATAGACATTAAATATGATGCACTGACGCGCAGCTCGGAACTGATGGAAAAGAGCCGCCAGTCACGCATTGAAAATTATATATCGAGTAAGGAAAGCGATTTGCAAACCTCCACCAATCCTCCTTACCTTATTAAATAAGTGGAAAGTTGAGAAGTAAGAGTTTTTAAAAGACAAATACTGTGGCAGTTAATAAAAAGAACATAATGACCCGTTACTTCTTCGTCATCCTGTTGATGGCGTTGATAGGAATAGCTATTGTTGTAAAAGCAGGCATCACCATGTTTGCCGAACGACAATATTGGCAGGATGTGGCTGATCGTTTCGTAAAAGAAAATGTGACGGTGAAACCTAATCGTGGAAACATTATTTCTTCTGATGGTAAGCTGATGGCCAGTTCGCTACCCGAATACAGAATATATATGGATTTTATGTCCGGTGAGAAGGACGAAAAACGCAGACAGAAAGATCAGGCACGCCGGGATTCCATCCTCAATGCCAATATGGATTCCATCTGCATCGGACTTCACAAGATATTCCCGGACAAGAGTGCGGCTCAATTCAAAGCACACCTCAAGAAAGGACGCCAGGCAAAAAGCCGTAATTATCTGATTTATCCGAAACGTATCTCCTATATACAATATAAAGAGGTAAAGAGACTGCCTGTATTTTGTTTGAACCGGTATAAAGGCGGATTCAAAGAATTAGCATACAATCAGCGCAAGAAGCCTTTCGGCTCACTAGCTGCCCGTACGCTGGGAGATGTATATGCAGATACTGCCAAAGGAGCCAGAAATGGTATTGAGCTTGCTTTCGACACCATCCTGAAAGGACGGGACGGAGTGACACACCGCAAAAAGGTAAGGAACAAGTTCCTGAACATTGTCGATGTACCACCAGTTGACGGTTGCGATTTGATTACTACCATCGATGTAGGCATGCAGGATATTTGCGAAAAAGCATTGATAGACAAGCTGAAAGAACTGAACGCCAGCGTAGGTGTGGTAGTATTGATGGAGGTAGCTACCGGAGAAGTAAAAGCCATCGTCAACATGATGCAAGGCAAAGACGGCGAATATTACGAAATGCGCAACAATGCCATCAGCGATATGCTCGAGCCGGGTTCTACTTTCAAAACAGCCTCTATTATGGTGGCTCTTGAAGACGGCAAGATCACTCCGGATTATGTGGTAGACACCGGCAACGGACAGATGCCAATGTACGGACGTGTCATGAAAGACCACAACTGGCATCGTGGAGGATATGGGAAGCTGACTGTTACCGAAATTCTGGGAGTTTCGTCCAACGTCGGTACCTCTTATATTATAAATCATTTCTATGGGAGCAATCCACAGAAATTCGTAGACGGATTAAAACGGATGAGTATTGACCAACCGCTCCACCTACAGATTGCAGGAGAAGGAAAGCCGAATATCCGTGGTCCGAAAGAACGTTATTTTGCAAAGACCACTTTGCCATGGATGAGTATCGGCTACGAGACACAGGTTCCTCCAATCAATATTCTGACGTTCTACAACGGAATAGCCAATAATGGAGTCTGTGTGCGTCCGAAGTTTGTCAAAGCTGCTGTGAAAGATGGGGAAATCGTGAAAGAATATCCGACGGAGGTTATCAATCCTAAGATTTGTTCGGATAAGACTTTGGAGCAGATTCGTGAAATACTTCGGAAAGTGGTCGGTGAAGGACTTGCCAAGCCGGCAGGGAGTAAACAGTTCCATGTTTCAGGCAAAACGGGAACGGCACAGATTTCACAGGGAGCTGCCGGATACAAAACAGGAAGAACAAATTACCTGGTTAGTTTCTGCGGATATTTTCCGTCAGAGGCACCTAAATATAGCATGATTGTCTCTATCCAGAAACCGGGCTTGCCGGCTTCGGGAGGTTTGATGGCAGGTAGTGTATTCAGCAAGATTGCAGAAAGAGTGTATGCCAAAGACCTGCGGTTGCCGCTTACCCATGCGATTGACACCAATTCCGTAGTCATTCCGAATGTAAAAGCCGGAGAAATGCGCGAAGCTCAACGGGTATTGGAAGAGTTGGATATTAATATACAAGGTAAAGTAGCCGATTCGGGAAAAGAAGTGTGGGGGAATACGCACGCTGCACCGCAAGCGGTGGTTCTTGAAAGCCGGAGCAATATGCAGAACTTTGTGCCAAGTGTGATAGGAATGGGAGCGAAAGACGCTGTCTACTTGTTGGAAAGCAAAGGATTGAAAGTCAATCTGATCGGAGTGGGTAAAGTAAAAAGCCAGTCGATAGCCAACGGAACCATCGTAAAAAAGGGACAAACAGTGACGCTGACGCTAAAATAAGAAAATTAAAGATTAAAAAATAAATAGAGTGATGTTATTAAAGGAGTTACTGAAAGCGATCCAACCGGTAGAGGTAACCGGAGATTCAGACATAGAAATCACCGGAGTCAATATTGACTCCCGTCTAGTGGAAGCCGGCCAACTGTTCATGGCAATGCGTGGCACACAAGCCGACGGGCACGCCTACATACCTGCCGCCATAGCGAAAGGAGCAACCGCTATCCTTTGTGAGGATATGCCGGAAAAGCCTGTTGCGGGGATCACTTATATACAAGTAAAAGACAGTGAAGATGCAGTAGGAAAGATTGCTACTACTTTTTACGGCGACCCCACTTCCAAGATGGAATTGGTTGGTGTTACCGGAACGAACGGAAAAACAACAATCGCCACCTTATTATATAATACATTCCGTTATTTCGGATATAAGGTAGGATTGATTTCTACCGTTTGCAATTATATCGACGATGAACCGATCCCGACAGAGCATACCACACCCGATCCTATCACATTGAACCGTCTATTGGGACGAATGGCGGACGAAGGATGCAAATATGTTTTCATGGAAGTCAGTTCACACTCCATTGCACAGAAACGTATCAGCGGATTAAAGTATGCAGGAGGAATCTTTACCAATCTGACCCGCGACCATCTCGACTATCATAAAACAGTAGAGAATTATCTGAAAGCAAAGAAGAAGTTCTTTGACGATCTGCCGAAAAGCGCATTCAGCCTGACCAATCTGGACGATAAGAACGGACTGGTGATGACACAGAATACACGTTCTAAGGTCTATACTTATTCATTAAGAAGCCTTTGTGACTTTAAAGGACGGGTATTGGAGTCTCATTTTGAAGGAATGTTGCTCGACTTCAACAACCATGAGTTGGCAGTTCAATTCATCGGTAAGTTCAATGCTTCCAATTTGCTGGCAGTATTCGGGGCAGCCGTTCTGTTGGGCAAGAAAGAAGAAGAGGTGCTTGTGGCACTTAGCACGCTTCATCCGGTAGCCGGACGTTTCGATGCAGTGCGTTCGCCGCAGGGAGTTACAGCAATTGTAGATTATGCACATACTCCGGATGCTCTTATTAATGTATTGAATGCCATACATGGAGTGCTTGAAGGAAAAGGCAAAGTGATTACAGTGGTGGGTGCCGGCGGCAACCGCGACAAGGGTAAACGTCCCATCATGGCAAAGGAAGCTGCCAAAGCCAGCGACCGCGTCATCATCACTTCAGACAATCCGCGCTTCGAAGAGCCGCAAGATATCATCAACGATATGCTCACCGGACTGGATGCGGAGGACATGAAGAAAACGCTAAGCATTGCCGACCGTAAAGAAGCGATTCGCACAGCTTGCATGCTGGCAGAAAAAGGAGATGTAATCCTCGTTGCCGGGAAAGGACACGAGAATTATCAGGAGATAAAAGGAGTAAAACATCATTTTGACGATAAAGAAGTACTCAAAGAAATTTTTAAATAATGAATAGATTGTGCTAATATGCCGACTGGTTCCGATATTCATCCGGCAGAAGCGACATAGCAACACATCAATAAATTGGCAAATTATTTATGTTATACTATCTATTTGAATGGCTGCAAAAGCTCAATTTTCCAGGAGCAGGAATGTTCGGATATACTTCATTCCGTGCTTTGATGGCGGTGATCCTCGCGTTACTTATTTCAAGTATCTGGGGAGACAAGTTCATCAACCTACTCAAAAGGAAGCAAATCACAGAAACGCAGCGTGACGCTAAAACGGACCCGTTCGGCGTCAATAAAGTAGGCGTGCCGAGCATGGGAGGGGTCATCATCATCGTAGCCATCCTGATTCCTTGTCTGTTGTTAGGTAAACTGCATAATATATATATGATATTGATGCTGATAACCACCGTATGGTTGGGATCGCTCGGATTCGCAGACGACTATATCAAGATCTTTAAAAAAGACAAAGAAGGTTTGCATGGCAAGTTCAAGATTATCGGTCAGGTAGGTTTGGGATTAATTGTCGGAATGACCTTATATCTAAGCCCGGACGTAGTGATCCGTGAGAATATCGAAGTTCATAATCCGGGACAGGAGATGGAAGTGATACACGGAACCAATGACTTAAAATCGACCCAAACAACGATTCCTTTTTTCAAGAGCAACAACCTTGATTATGCCGATTTGGTTTCTTTCATGGGCGAGCATGCGCAAACAGCCGGATGGATTTTGTTCGTCATCGTTACAATCATCGTGGTTACCGCCGTATCAAACGGCGCCAACCTGAATGACGGTATGGACGGAATGGCAGCCGGGAACTCGGCCATTATCGGCGCAACGTTGGGGATATTGGCGTATGTATCGTCACATATCGAGTTTGCAAGCTATCTGAACATCATGTATATTCCAGGGTCGGAAGAACTGGTAATCTATATCTGTGCCTTCATCGGTGCGCTCATCGGTTTCTTATGGTACAACGCTTATCCGGCACAAGTATTTATGGGAGACACAGGCAGCCTCACCATTGGCGGTATCATCGCAGTGTTCGCCATCATCATCCACAAAGAGTTGCTGATACCGATTCTTTGCGGTGTATTCCTGGTAGAGAATCTTTCGGTAATCCTGCAACGGGCTTATTACAAGGCAGGAAAGCGGAAAGGTGTAAAGCAGCGTTTGTTCAAGCGCACACCGATTCACGATCATTTCCGTACCTCGATGAGCCTGATCGAGCCGGGATGTACGGTGAAATTCACCAAGCCCGACCAGCTGTTTCACGAATCAAAGATTACCGTCCGTTTCTGGATTGTAACGATTGTATTGGCGGCAATAACAATTATAACATTAAAAATAAGATAAAACATAGAGAGCATTAACCCGATTATTAACTTTTAAAAGATGTGCGCAGCCAATAGATAAATCAGTTGATTAGAAAACAAGAGCACATTATTATAGATGAAAAGAATTGTAATTTTAGGAGCCGGCGAAAGCGGCGCAGGTGCAGCCGTACTCGCAAAAGTCAAAGGATTTGAGACGTTTGTTTCGGACATGTCCGCCATCAAGGACAAGTATAAGGAACTTCTCGACAGCCATCAGATTGCCTGGGAAGAAGGACACCATACCGAAGAACTCATTCTGAATGCCGACGAGGTTATCAAAAGCCCCGGTATCCCGAATGATGCTCCGATCATCCTGAAACTGAAAGCTCAAAACACACCGGTGATCTCTGAGATTGAGTTTGCCGGACGCTATACTGATGCCAAAATGATCTGTATTACAGGTTCTAACGGGAAGACTACAACAACTTCCCTCATTTATCATATTTTCAAAAGCGCAGGTCTGAACGTAGGTCTGGCAGGCAACATAGGCAAAAGTCTTGCTTTGCAGGTAGCCGAAGATTACCATGATTATTATATTATCGAACTTAGCTCTTTCCAGCTGGATAATATGTATAATTTCCGTGCGAACATCGCCGTATTGATGAACATCACTCCGGACCATCTTGACCGCTATGACCATTGTATGCAGAATTACATCGACGCTAAATTCCGCATCACCCAAAACCAAACTCCGGACGATGCCTTCATCTTTTGGAATGACGACCCGATCATCAGACAGGAACTGGCGAAACATGGCCTGAAAGCCCACCTGTATCCTTTTGCCGCTGTCAAAGAAGACGGAGCTATCGCATACGTAGAAGATCACGAAGTGAAAATCACCGAACCGATTGCCTTCAACATGGAGCAGGAAGAACTTGCCCTGACAGGACAACATAACCTATACAACTCTTTAGCTGCCGGTATCTCGGCAAACATTGCCGGTATTGCCAAAGAAAACATCCGCAAAGCCCTCTCCGACTTTAAGGGAGTAGAGCATCGGTTGGAAAAAGTGGCACGTGTCCGCGGAATTGATTTCATCAACGACTCTAAAGCAACGAATGTCAACTCCTGCTGGTATGCCCTGCAAAGCATGACTACCAAAACGGTGTTGATTCTCGGCGGTAAAGATAAAGGCAACGACTATACTGAAATTGAAGATCTGGTACGCGAAAAGTGTTCGGCACTGGTATACCTGGGACTTCACAACGAAAAGCTTCACGAATTTTTCGACCGTTTCGGCCTGCCCGTAGCAGACGTACAAACCGGAATGAAGGATGCCGTAGAAACAGCCTATAAACTGGCAAAAAAAGGTGAAACAGTATTATTAAGCCCCTGTTGTGCCTCTTTCGACCTCTTCAAGAGCTATGAAGACCGTGGCGACCAGTTTAAGGAATGTGTCCGCGCCCTATAATTTTTTAATTTATAATTTTTAATTTCTGCAAGATTGGACTTATTAAAAAGCATATTCAAAGGCGACAAGGTAATCTGGATTATCTTCCTCTGTCTCTGCCTCATCTCGATTGTCGAGGTGTTCTCGGCAGCATCGACACTGACTTACAAAAGCGGTGACCATTGGGGACCGATTACGCAACACTCCATCATCCTGATGGTAGGTGCTGTGGTAGTAGTGTTTCTGCATAATGTGCCCTACAAATGGTTCCAGGTATTTCCGGTCTTTCTGTATCCGATTTCCTTGGTTTTATTGGCTATTGTCACGCTGATGGGTATCATTACTGGAGACCGTGTCAACGGGGCAGCCCGTTGGATGAGCTTTATGGGATTACAGTTCCAGCCTTCGGAATTGGCAAAGATGGCAGTTATCATTGCCGTTTCATTTATTCTCTCCAAAAGGCAGGATGAGGAAGGAGCCAACCCCAAAGCTTTCAAATACATCATGATCATCACCGGGCTGGTATTCCTGCTTATCGCGCCGGAAAACCTTTCGACAGCAATGCTGCTTTTCGGAGTAGTATGCATGATGATGTTTATCGGCCGGGTGTCAACAAAAAAGCTATTCGGAATGTTGGGAATATTGGCACTTGTAGGCGGTGTTGCCGTAGCTATACTGATGGTTATTCCCGCCAAAACGCTGCATAACACTCCGGGACTTCACCGTTTCGCAACATGGCAGAATCGTGTTTCCGGCTTCTTTGAGAAGGAGGAAGTGCCGGCTGCCAAATTTGATATTGACAAAGATGCACAGGTGGCACATGCACGCATTGCCATTGCTACCAGCCACGTAATCGGCAAAGGTCCGGGAAACTCGATACAACGTGACTTCCTTAGTCAGGCATTCTCCGATTTTATCTTTGCAATTGTGATTGAAGAAATGGGATTGATTGGAGGAATATTTGTAGTGTTCCTCTATCTATGGCTGCTGATGCGTGCCGGACGCATCGCCCAGAAATGCGAGCGAACCTTCCCCGCCTTTCTCGTTATGGGCATTGCGTTGCTACTGGTATCGCAAGCAATACTGAATATGATGGTTGCCGTCGGATTATTCCCCGTCACCGGTCAGCCCCTGCCTTTGATCAGTAAAGGAGGTACAAGTACGTTAATCAATTGCGCTTATATTGGAATGATATTAAGCGTAAGCCGGTATACCGCTCATCTGGAAGAACAAAAAGCGCACGATGCACAGATCCAACCGCAATTAGAGACAGATGCAGATGCAAGTTCCGAGGCACAGACTGCCGCCGAACCGACAGCACAAATTCTGAACAGCGATGCCAAGTTTGAAGATGAGCATGATATTGATAAACGGTAAGTGTTGAATGGTGAACGGTAAGTGATGAGCAGTGAACGGTAAGTGGTGAACGAAGAACGTTGAACAACGGATAGAAGAAAGGATTATGATGGAAAAAAAACTTAGAATAATTATCAGCGGTGGAGGAACAGGAGGACATATCTTTCCTGCCGTCTCTATCGCAAACGCTATAATAGAACTACGCCCCGACGCAGAAATTCTCTTTGTAGGTGCTGAAGGACGTATGGAAATGCAACGGGTTCCCGATGCAGGCTACCGGATTATCGGGCTTCCGATAGCCGGATTCGACCGCAAACGTTTATGGAAAAATGTATCGGTATTGATTAAACTGGTGCGCAGCCAGTGGAAAGCACGCAGCATTATTAAGAACTTCCGCCCGCAGGTAGCAGTAGGCGTAGGCGGATATGCAAGCGGACCGACACTAAAGACTGCCGGAATGATGGGAGTACCGACATTAATCCAGGAACAAAACTCTTATGCCGGAGTGACCAATAAACTTCTGGCACAGAAAGCAAAGGTGATCTGTGTAGCTTACGATGGAATGGAAAAGTTCTTCCCTGCCGACAAGATTATCATGACAGGAAATCCTGTCCGCCAAAACCTGACAAAGGATATGCCATCTAAAGAAGAAGCATTGCGCGCTTTCAACTTACAACCAGGCAAAAAGACGATTCTGATTGTAGGCGGCAGCCTGGGTGCACGTACCATCAACAATACGCTGACAGCCGGACTGGCAACCATCAAAGAAAACACAGACGTGCAATTCATCTGGCAAACGGGCAAATACTATTACTCGCAAGTGAAAGAAGCCGTGAAAGCCGCAGGTACACTTCCAAACTTATATGTAACGGATTTCATCAAAGATATGGCAGCCGCATACGCAGCAGCCGATCTTGTGATTTCCCGTGCGGGAGCTGGTTCCATTTCAGAGTTCTGCCTGCTACATAAACCTGTTATTTTAGTGCCTTCGCCCAACGTGGCAGAAGATCACCAAACAAAGAATGCTTTAGCATTGGTGAACAAACAGGCAGCTATCTACGTCAAAGACAGTGAAGCGGAAACAACCCTGATGGCTGTAGCATTATCCGTCGTCAATGACGAACAGAAACTGAAAGAACTGACAGAGAATATCGCCAAGCTGGCTTTGCCCGATTCTGCGAGAATCATCGCACAGGAGGTTATCAAGCTGGCGGAAGCAAAGAACTGACAAACAACGTAATCCGTACTAAAATAAAAAAACAGAAGAAATGAATATAGAAACGATAAAATCAGTCTATTTCGTAGGTGCCGGCGGCATCGGTATGAGTGCACTTGTACGCTACTTCCTCTTCAAAGGCAAGGTAGTGGCGGGATACGACCGTACCCCTACTCCATTGACTGAAACCCTGATTGCCGAAGGCGCACAAATACATTATGAAGAAAACGTCGACCTCATTCCCGAAGCCTGCAAAGACAAGGAAAGCACGTTAGTCATATACACGCCCGCCGTTCCGCAGGAACATGAAGAAATCGTTTATTTCCGCAACAACGGATTCGAAATACAGAAACGCGCCCAAGTATTGGGAACAATTACCCATTCGAGCAAAGGGCTGTGCGTGGCAGGTACTCACGGAAAAACAACCACATCGACGATGACAGCCCATCTGCTCCAACAGTCGCACGTGGAATGTACCGCTTTTCTCGGAGGAATCTCGAAGAACTACGGCACCAACCTGTTGCTCTCTCAATCAAGCCCTTACACGGTGATTGAAGCAGATGAGTTCGACCGTTCTTTCCACTGGCTGTCGCCCTATATGACCGTTATTACATCTACCGACCCCGACCACTTGGACATCTACGGCACAGAACAAGCCTACCTGGAAAGTTTCGAGCATTATACCACGCTTATCCAACCGGGTGGCGCACTGATTATCCGCAAAGGTATCTCCCTGCAACCGAAAGTGCAGCCGGGCGTTCGTGTCTATACTTACTCACGCGACGAAGGCGACTTCCATGCAGAAAACATCCGCATCGGAAACGGAGAGATATTCATCGACTTTGTTGCCCCGGACACCCGTATCAACGACATTCAACTGGGAGTTCCGGTTAGCATCAACATAGAAAACGGCGTAGCCGCCATGGCATTGGCACACCTGAACGGGGTGACCGATGAAGAAATAAAAAGAGGCATGGCAAGTTTCCGCGGAGTAGACCGCCGGTTCGACTTCAAGATCAAGAACGACCGTATCGTCTTCTTGAGTGACTATGCCCACCACCCCTCTGAAATCAAACAGAGCGTGTTGTCTATGCGCGAACTTTATAAGGACAAGAAAATCACAGCCATCTTCCAGCCGCATCTCTATACACGCACCCGCGACTTCTATCAAGATTTTGCCGATAGCCTGTCGCTACTCGACGAAGTGATTCTGGCAGACATCTATCCGGCACGTGAAGCACCGATTCCGGGCGTCACCAGCAAACTGATTTATGATCATCTCCGTCCGGGCATTGAAAAAAGTATGTGTAAAAAGGAAGATATACTGAACATTCTGAAAGATAAAAACATTGAAGTATTAATCACTTTAGGAGCCGGAGACATTGACAACTATGTCCCTGCAATAAAGGAACTATTAGAAAAGAAGATCAATAAATAATAATCCGGCAAGCTGTCCGAAACAGTGCAGCCATTTTAATTATTAATCTTTAAGTTTAAATTATGACTAAAAGAATCCTTCTATCCATTGTCATGCTGGTGCTTATAGCCTACCTCGCCGTAGCTATCACCGCATTCAACCGCAAGCCTGCCAACCAGACCTGCCGTGACATGGAATTAGTTATCAAGGATACTGCCTACGCCGGCTTCATCACCAAAAAAGAGCTGAAAGGTATCCTTCAACACAAAGGGATCTATCCCATCGGGAAGAAGATGGAGCGCATCTCTACCAAGTCACTGGAACGGGAACTAAGCAAACATCCGTTGATTGACGAAGCCGAGTGTTACAAAACACCCAGCGGCAAAGTATGCATGGAGGTGACACAACGTATCCCTATTCTTCGGGTGATGAGCTCCAACGGTCAGAATTACTATCTCGACAACAAAGGAAACATCATGCCACCGGATGCAAAATGCATCGCCCACCGGGTAATTGTCACCGGAAACGTAGAAAAGTCGTTTGCAATGAAGGATTTACATAAGTTTGGTGTATTTTTGCATAATAATAAATTCTGGGACGCCCAGATAGAACAGATTCACGTGTTGCCCGACCATAACATCGAATTGGTGCCGCGTGTGGGAGACCATCTCGTCTATCTCGGAAAACTGGAAAACTTTGAAGAAAAACTGGCACGTTTGAAGGAGTTCTACAAGAAAGGGCTCAATCGGGTAGGCTGGAACAAATATTCGCGTATCAACCTCGAATTCAACAACCAGATTATCTGCACCAAACGAGAATAGATAATAAATGATTGTTGATAATAGATAGTTAATAACTGACAGTTGACAGACGAAGAGTGAACAATCTTTTTTCAAACGTAAATCGTAAATTGTAAATCGTAAAATCGTAAATAAATATATATGGCAACAACAGAATTTATCGCCGCTATTGAACTTGGTTCATCGAAGATAA
>ERZ777306.1007-NODE-1007-length-49357-cov-6.286642_pt1 | contig 49357 bp, 42 predicted proteins | sample MGYA00374966_ERZ777306 | MGnify/ENA primary metagenome ERZ777306 (study PRJEB29329, sample SAMN06343882) | mouse gut metagenome | isolation source: Mouse cecum | place: Austria: Vienna | collected 2014-11-15 ... | reverse complement strand
CCATCACAAGACCCTCAAGCGGGGTAAGACCCATGGAGGTATCTACACATTTGCCGTTTAATACTGCGGAAATGGAAGCACCGTTTCCGAGATGTGCAACGATAATCTTGCTGTTTTCCGGATCAAGGCCAAGGAATTCTGCCGCATGCTTGGAAACAAAGCTGTGGCTGGTTCCGTGGAAACCGTAACGTCTTACTTTATATTTCTCATAGTACTCGTACGGAAGTCCGTACAGATATGCCTTCTCCGGCATGGTCTGATGGAACGCCGTATCAAACACTGCTACCATCGGTACGCCCGGCATCAGCTCCATGCAGGCATTGATACCGATCAGGTTGGCCGGATTGTGAAGCGGTGCAAGGTCATTGCACTCTTCGATTGCCTTCAACACTTCGTCGTTAATCATAACAGAGCTTGCAAACTTCTCGCCGCCGTGTACGACTCTGTGACCAACTGCACTTACTTCTGCCAGATCTTTGATCGCGCCAGTCTTGTCATTTACAAGAGCATCCAGAACCATCTGGATTGCTTCTTTATGGGTCGGCATTGCTGCTTCTGTAACTTCTTTGTCGCAGCCTGCTTTCTGATAGGTCAGTCTTCCGTCAATACCGATACGCTCGCAGAGCCCCTTTGCCAGTACTGCCTCGGAATCAGAGTTGATCAGCTGATATTTCAGGGAAGAACTTCCGCAGTTAATAACTAAAACATTCATTCTTTCTATCCTCCAAACTATATCACCGCAGCCTGTGCGGGAGTGTTCTATTTGTCCTCTGCCTGGCACTGAACAGCTGTGATCGCTACAACGCCTACGATATCGTCAGCAGAACATCCTCTGGAGAGGTCGTTAACCGGCTTTGCGATACCCTGAGTAACCGGGCCGTAAGCTTCTGCCTTGCCAAGTCTCTGAACAAGCTTGTAACCAATGTTTCCTGCATCCAGGTTCGGGAATACCAGAACGTTTGCCTTGCCTGCAACGTCGCTCTTCGGAGCCTTGGAAGCGCCTACGCTCGGAACGATCGCCGCGTCAAGCTGCAGTTCGCCGTCAAGCTTAAGCTCCGGATACTGCTCTTTTGCGATTCTCGTTGCTTCTACCATCTTGTCTACCAGTGCATGCTTTGCACTTCCCATTGTGGAATGGGACAGCATGGCAACCTTTGCCTCCTCGCCAACAAGCAGCTCAAAGGACTCTGCGGAGGATGCTGCGATCGCTGCCAGCTCTTCCGGATTCGGATCCTGTACAAGACCGGAATCAGCAAAAACAAATGCGCCGTTTGCGCCATACTCGCAGTCCGGAACTACCATCAGGAAGAATGCTGATACAAGCTTTGTGCCCGGCTTTGTCTTCAGAATCTGCAAACACGGACGAAGTGTATCTGCTGTGGAATGGCATGCGCCGGATACCATACCGTCTGCATCGCCCATTTTTACCATCATAACGCCATAATACAGATACTGATTCAGAAGAATTTCTTTTGCCTGTTCCGGAGTCATACCCTTTTTGGAACGAAGCTCAACAAGTTTGTCAATGTACGCCGGTGTCTTTTCATAAGTAGCCGGATCAACGATGATTGCTCCGGAAATATCCAGGCCCTCGCTGCCTTTCTTTACAGCCTCCTCGCTGCCGACCAGAACGATATTTGCAATACCTTCCGCAAGAATCTTTGCAGCTGCCTCGTATGTTCTTCTGTCTTCTGTCTCCGGCAGAACGATGGTCTTCTTGTTTGCTTTTGCTTTCTCTTTCAGAATGTCAATAAATGCCATGATTCATGGACTCCTTTCACTTGTATTTACGTCAGCGTGATCCTGCAAGATGTTGTGCCATCCCGAACCGCACTTTGAACATAATTATACTCCAAAATCTTACATCGGACAAGTCCAATTTTGCGTTGCGAAGGCCTGTTTTGTCTGGTAAAATAGGGTTTATTCTTATTGTATTGAAAATAAAACAAAAAATCAGGAGGAACTATGCGCACTGTCGGGATTATTGCAGAATACAATCCATTTCATACCGGCCACGCCCATCATCTGGAACTGGCAAAAAAAAGAACCGGGGCTGATTTTACCCTGGTTGTTATGAGTCCGGATTTTGTGCAGCGCGGAGAACCTGCTGTATTTAACAAATATACGCGTACAAAAATGGCCCTGCTCGGCGGCGCTGACGTCGTACTGGAACTACCGCTTCGCTATGCTGCCGGAAGTGCCGAGTATTTTGCAGAAGGTGCTGTTTCCCTGCTCGACGGGCTCGGTGTCATAGACACACTCTGTTTTGGAGGAGAATCGGATGATCTTGAGTGCTTTTTGCAGACAGCGCGCACACTGCTCGAAGAACCGCCTCAGTACGCGCAGACATTGCAGGAGCTTTTAAAAAAGGGCGCAACCTTCCCGAAGGCCCGTTCAGAGGCTCTATGTACTTATCTGAGCAAAAATTACCATTTGTTTCTTGCCTCCCCGAATAACATTTTGGGAATCGAATACTGCCGCGCGCTCCTTCGCCGCCGCAGTGTAATCACTCCTGTACCCGTGAAACGGGAGGGAAATTGTTATCACAGTTCAGAACTGGATGGACTCTACTGCTCTGCAACAGCGCTTCGCCGTCAGATTGCAGACGAAAAAAAACACATCGATATGCGTGGTTCTTCCAACAGCAACGCGCTTGCCAATATGCTGCATTACATTCCGGAAAGCTGCCATTTTCTTTTTATCCGGGCATGTAAGGCAGCCTGTTTTCCGGAAGCCTTCCTGCCGTACCTTGACCTGAAGCTTCTTGCGCAGGATACGTTTGCGCATATCCTCGACATCACCCCGGATCTGTCTGACCGCATCTTGAACAGGCGCACGGAATGCATCGGAAAATCCTGGGAAGAGATCCTTTCCCTGCTCAAAACAAAGCAGATCACGCAGGCCCGCATCCGCCGTGCGCTTCTCCACCTGATTCTCGATATCCGCCAGGATACAGTGGAACGACCTGCCGACCAGCCAATGATTCCATATGCAAAGCTACTTGGTTTTCGTACAACTGCAGCCCCTCTTTTGCATGAGATCAAACAAAACAGCAGCTTCCCGCTCATTTCCAAAAATGCAAATGCCGGAAAACTGCTGTCAGAGACCTCACTCCAAATGTGGAACCAGGATATTACTGCGTCACATTTTTATCGCAGTGTGATATCCAGAACGTATCACACAGAATTTCAGACCGAATACGAAATGAGTCCGGTTGTTCTCTAAATGTAGTACTACAATCCTCTCATGCATTTTTATTTCCTACTCTGTAAAAGGAATCACTGCCATACCAGCAAAGGCCTGGCCGTCTTCCGTCTTTCCTCCAAGGATAAATTCAAATTCGCCCGGGTATGCAGCGCTGTCCATCATGATAAACGGATCAAAGTCCACACTGTACAGCCCGTTTCCGAGGTCTTTCAAAGTGTCCGCCAATGCAGGCGCATATTTCAGCCGAACATTCGTAAAGCCCATACCGAACAGAAGCTCCGATTCCACCGGCTTCGCATCACACGCGAAGGTAACTGTATAAGGAATCGGCGGCATTGACAGGCTAAATGGCAGTACTTCGCTGATTTCGACCAGTCGGAATTCCTCATCCGCATGCTTTTCGAGAGCTGCCAGAGTGGAAGATACGGTTTCCCGGTCTGCCTGCGCAATTGCATCCAACGCTTCCTGCTCTTTACCGTCATCCATCAGCGCTTCCGCCTGTGAAATCAATTCCGCATTGTCCGTTGTATAAGTCTCGTGCAGCGTATTCTTCAACTCGGTCAATTTCTCAATTTCTTCTGAATACAACATCTCATGCAGGTTTTCGAAATCCCGCATCGTCTGCCAGCCATTCTGACTGTAAACCGTTGCCTGATCGCGGTAGGTCAGATGTTCCTCCATCTCTTTTGCGGGATTCTCCATCTGGTCAATCTCGTCTACCGTTCCGGCAAGCGGATGAAGCGGCAAAAACGGCAGCTGACAGGGACGGCCAAACGCAGTCCAGGCAGTCGTCAGCACCGGTGTCTCTGCCAGATCAAAAATCGTCGCCTCAATTGTGGAGCCTGTACAGATTTTTCGTGTGGACGTGTCATGCGGCGACGCGCCAGGTCCGAAAGAATCCTCATGCTCCGTGCCTTCATAATGCGTTGAAAGCACCTCGATCATATCCTCCAGAGAAATGGTGGATTCCGGTTTGAATGCATACGGAAGCCCCATTGTATCCACATCCCAAGACTGATCCAGCAGAATTTCCATTGCATATTTCTGGCGCAGTACATTGTACGGCGTTCCATACGAATCAGAATCCTGATAAGCCAGGGCAAAATCAAAATCACTGTAATCGCCCTCCACAGCCGGTTTATACCAGTTCATTTCAATTGCATGGGAGATCAAATCCTCTGAATAGTACATCTCTTCTACGTCGTTGATCCCGTGGAACGTGTAATGATTCGGAATCGCTACGACCATATCGTCCGGAATACGCGCTGCAATGTATCTGCGGCCACTGGCAATCTGAATCATAAAAGCCTCTTCGCTGTCCGCCACAGTATACGCGCGTCCCGACGGCGCATAGCCCCATTCCTCCACCAGTTCTATGATAATATTCAGCGCATCGCGCGCGCTCGTCGCCCGCTCTGCAACAATACGGCGCACATTGTATTCAATCCCTCCGTCAGTCAGACGGCTTTCATCCAGAATGTTTTCCTTTGATTCTGCATTGTTGTTGCTGACAATGCAGACACCATTTTCATTCAAAAAAATATCGGCACCGGAAAAACCGCGGTTGGCGTCACGCACCTGAGACCAGTAATAACCAAAGGTACTTTCCACCTGCGGTATGGCCGCCCTGCCTGTTTCCGCCGGAAGCACCGTTCCCTCCGGCCACTCTGCCGCCTCCACATACCCGTGGCGGACCACGCACCGTCCAATATCATCTTCATTGTGGCCGACCATAACACGGCCCGTAGCCGAAACATCCTTTCCGACGACAATTGTCATACAATTCAGCGGCAGCTCATCGGCCAACACCTGCGCGGCGGACACCGCGTCCGGAACCACGCACGTCCCGGTAATCATTACTAACAAAGCAAGCAGACAGGAAAGTCTTTTTCTCATTCGAATCCTCCTTCAAACACCCTTGTTCTTTTTGTACAACAGCGAGTATGCTTTGTTTGCACACTCGCTGTTGTAGTCTAACATAAAATGACAACTTGTTCAATTATTATTCTCCATTTTAGCAGAATTTTAAACAAACAGACGCTCTGTTACTAAGTATTTTCTGTTATTTCTTACGATATTTCTATCCATCGGCAACTAAGCCGGCTTCCATTTTGCACAGAAAGTCCGCTCACACCTTGCAAGTATGGATTCTCGTCATCCTGAAACTTAGACTTCAGTTCGCCATTGACTGAAACGCTGATCTGATTCGCCTTTGCCGCAACGCAAAGCCGATATTCCTCCGTACATCTCCAGACACACAGGAAAAAGACTGCGGCACACAGAGTCTCTGCCGCAGTCTTTTTCCTGTTTTCGTTTTTACCAGTATCGTCTCGCACATACTGGCGTCGAATAGTTGTAAGATGAAATTATGATTCCACTGCTGGCATTTGCAGCATGCACAATCGAACCTCCTCCGATGTAGATCGCTACATGATCGATCGAGCCGCCACTGCTGTAAAACAGCAAGTCTCCCGGCAAAATACTGTCCATGCTCACATCTGTACCGCCATATGCCTGGTCAGCTGCCACACGGGCAAGGCCGATACCAAACTGTGCAAATACACTCTGCGCAAAACCAGAACAGTCAGCTCCCTGTGTCAGGCTTGTCCCACCCCACACATACGGATATCCGACATACTGCACTGCAAAATCTGCAATCTGCTGTCCTGTTCCGGATGTCGGAGCCTCTGTCTCTGGTTCTGTCCAGGTCGTTTCTGGCTCTGTCCACGTCGTCTCCGGTTCCGTCCACGTTGTTTCTGGCTCCGTCCACGTCGTTTCTGGCTCCGTCCACGTCGTCTCCGGTTCTGTCCAGGTCGTTTCTGGCTCCGTCCACGTCGTCTCCGGTTCCGTCCACGTTGTCTCTGGCTCTGTCCACGTTGTCTCCGGTTCTGTCCAGGTCGTCTCTGGCTCCGTCCACGTTGTCTCTGGTTCCGTCCACGTTGTCTCCGGCTCTGTCCACGTCGTCTCCGGTTCTGTCCAGATTTCCTCCGGCAGCACCTCTGTCTCACTGCCAGTTTCCGTAGACTGTGTCTCATTCGAAGCTTCCCAAGTCTCTTCTGCTGCGGTGTTATGTTCCTGCCATTGCTGCTCTGCCGCCAGACGGGCCTGTTCTTCCTCCAGTGTCTCGGCCTGCGGGTAATACGTTTTATAATCAACATAGTATGCGTTTACATAACCGTAAACGTCGTTTCCAAGCGCAACCTTCATCCAGTCGCCATCGTACGCCACAACCTCCAGCTCCTCCTGATGGTGCGCCACATCAATAACTTCCGTATCCTCGGAAGGATTCATACGGATATTCAACTCATCCGGATGCACAACAGCCACATTGTAGGCCACCTTCCGGGCAATTTCCTCAGCCTCCTGTCCGATTGCAAAATACTCGGCCTTTACATATCCTACCGCATTTCCCGACTGAATTTTATACCAGTCTCCGGTCTGCTCGAGAACCGTCACAGAACCATTATTATAAATCTTCGCCACAATTTCTTTGTCCGTATCAGCTCCGCTTCGGATATTAATATAGTCCTCGCATTTGGCGAAGGCCATCTGTCCGGTCAGATCCTGCTCGGTCTGTGCTTCCGTATTTTCAGGCGCCGCAGTATCTGTCAAAGCCGCAGTATCTGTTGATACGGCACTCCCCTGCTCCTGCCCGACCTCAGCTGCTGCGGAACAAATACCTGCCCCGATACACAGCATTCCTGATGCCAGGCAACATAAGGACAGCTTCAAAACCCTTTTCTTCATTGCAATACTCGCCTCCATATCTGTTGCTTTTTTATTACACAGTTGTTAACACGTGTTACAAAATGATTTTAACAACGAAGGCAATTTCTGTCAATGAACGTAGCATTTTTTTCATTTTCTTTTAAGACCTGTGAGGGAAATGTGAATTTTCTTTTGCTTTTATTAAAAAAATGTAACTATTTTCCAAAATCTGACTACGAATTGCAAGATCCCGCTTAAGAACAGAGCTCCGTCTGTGTCCGGTACATCTGTGCATAGCGTCCGCCAAGCTCCATCAGTTCCTCATGGGTTCCCTGCTCGGCAATTTCTCCGTTTTCAAGCAGAAGAATCAAATCCGAGTCACGGATTGTAGAAAGCCGGTGCGCAATTATGACAGAGGTACGGTCTGCACAAAGTTTTAGCATGGCACGCCGTATTTTCTGTTCAGTCACAGTGTCAACCGAACTGGTAGCTTCATCCAGAATCAGAATCGGAGCATTGGCAAACACTGCCCGTGCAATGGTCAGAAGCTGCCGTTCCCCTTGGGACAGCTCCATTCCCCCCTGTTCCAAAACCGTATCATATCCATTTGAAAGTCGCCCGATAAAACTGTCTGCCCCTGCAATTCGCGCAGCCTCGCGTATCTCTTCTATAGAAGCTTCTGGATGACCATAACAGATATTTTCTCGAACAGTGGTTGCAAACAAAGCCGTATCCTGCAAAACCACGCCAAAAACCTTTCTCAAATCCTCCATCCGATAATCCCGCAGATCATGGCCATCCAGAAGAATGCTGCCTTCCGAGACATCATAAAATCTTGTCAGCAGATTGATAATCGTCGTTTTTCCCGAACCGGTAGCCCCTACAATGGCAGCCTTAGCACCAGAGGGTATTTTAACAGAAATATCTCTCAGTACCGGATGTTCCGGCAAATATCCAAATGCCACATGACGAAATTCAATATCTCCCCGTGGGTGCTCCAGGCTAACCGTTTGATCCCTGTCAGCTGGCTCCGGCTGTTCGTCCAGAATCTCAAACATGCGCTCCACTCCGGCAACTGCAGTCTGAAAATTGTTATAAATGTTGGCAATCTCCACAAACGGCCGGGTAAACTGACGCACATAGAGAAGAAAACTTGTAACCAGGCCAAGCTCTGTAATGCTTCCGTTGATAAACAAAATTCCGCATAATACGGATATTGCCACATATAAAAGATTATTAATCACATTCATTAGCGGCATCAGATATCCCGCGCAGATCAGTGCTTTTACAGATATTTGGCAAAGCTCGTCATTCCTTTCGCCAAATTCCCGCTCCATCTCCTCCTGGCGGCAAAATGCCATGACAACCGGCAGACCTGAAATACTTTCTTCTACCTGACCATTCAGCAAACCAAGACTTTTCTGCTGCCGCAAAAAGAGTTTCCTGGTATATTTTGTAACCGTTTTCGTAAGCAGAAAGATCATTCCAACGCCCACAACCGATACCAGTGTTAAAAACGGACTCAGATACAGCATCATTAAAAAAATGCCAGTCACCGTAAAACTATAGGTCATGAGAAGCGTCAGAGAGTTCGAGATCGTTGTACTGATATTGTCAACATCATTGGTCAGCCGACTCATCAGTTCACCATGCCTGTTCCGATCAAAAAAAGACAATGGAAGCGTCCGAATCCAGTCAAACAGCGTGCGCCGTATGTGGTGGATCACACGCTGTCCAATTGACGCCATAAAAAACGATTGCAAAAATTTCACCAGCCAGTCGACAAAATATAACCCCGTAAGAAAAACCAGAATCCACAAAACGGCATCTCCGCCGCTGATTGCAGTTACCGCACGTCCTGTCACATATGGGGAAACGATGGATGCAGCCGATGCAAGTACAGATAAGAGAAGAATCCACTCAAGGCCTTTTCTCTGGCCTTCTGTGAGCGTCCATAACCTGCGCAGCGTCCCCTTCATATTTTTAGGTTTTACCACAACCCCTCCGCGTCCGGGCCGTGATATTCCGTTTAAGTTTACCGGGGGTACCCCTCCGTTTTTTTCAGCCACAATACTCACCTCCGATCTGGGAACGATAAATTTCCTGATAAATTGTGCAGGAAGCCATCAGCTCTTCATGCGTTCCAAATCCCGCCACACAGCCGTTATCCAGACACAAAATGCGGTCTGTACGCATGACTGTAGATATCCGCTGACTGACCAGCAATACGGTCATGCTGCCCGTCAACTTTCGCAGACCGCTCAGTACCTCTGCCTCTGTTCGGGCATCCAGCGCACTGGTACAGTCATCCAGAATTAGAATACGGGGTTTTCGAACCAGAGCCCGCGCAAGGCAAAGCCGCTGTTTCTGTCCACCGGAAAGATTGATCCCGCCCTGTCCAAGCTGCGTGTCATATCCCTGTGCGCTTTGTTCAATAAACGTATCTGCACACGCAGTTTGCGCAGCCGCAAACAGCTCATCCTCCTCTGCATCGGCACGCCCCCAACACAGATTCTCGCGAATTGTCCCTGAAAAAAGTAACGCCTTCTGCGGTACAACCGCAACAGCAGAGCGCAAACACATCGGGGATATCTGTGTGATATCACACCCGTCTACCCATATTTTTCCTTCGGTAGCATCATAGAACCTTGGTACCAGATTGACAAAAGTGGATTTTCCAGAACCCGTGGAACCGATAATTCCAACCGTTTCCCCCGCATAAATGTTCACATCAATAGCATGAAGCGATTCCTTTCCCGCCCCCGCATAAGTAAACGATACGTGTTCAAACTGAATATTCCCCTTAATGTCCGGCCTGAGCGGATTTTCCGGCATGTTTTGTGCCTGCTTTTCATCCAGAACCTCTCTGATTCTGGCAGAAGACGCTGCTGCTCTGACCGCAGTATTTAACGTATTGGAAATCATCGTAACGGCAAACAGCACCTGCGTCATATAATTAACCGAGGCCATCAGCCTGCCGATTTCCACACGTTGTCGACTCCCGGAAATCCAAAGCAGAAGCACAATGCCAAAATTAACGGTCAAGTTGATAAACGGTGAAAACACCGCCATGGTGCGGAGCGCAGACGTATTCGCACGCGCCAGCTCGAGTGAAACCTCTTCAAACTTCTCCATTTCCTCCTCTTCTGCATGAAAGGCCTTTACGACCCGCACGGAAGAAAGAAATTCTCTGGTCACACCGTTCAGACGGTCCAGTTTTTTCTGCACGATTCCAAACCTTGGATACCCAATCCGCATATTCCCCCAGACCAGAAGCGCTACTACAAACAGAATTGCCACCATAACCGGAGCCTGACCGGGCGTTTGAATCATAATCAGCAAAACGGCCCCGATACACGTAACGGGAGCCTTCACCATAATCCGCATAATGCCATTGATAAAGTCCTGTATCTGCGCCACATCGTTTGTAATGCGGGTAATAATAGAAGCTGGGCGCAGACGATCAATATTTTCCATGGAAAGCTGCTGTACATTGTGGTACATATCGCGGCGCAGTTCTCTGCCAATTGACTGAGATACACGGCTGGCAAAACGATTGCGCATCACAGCGCACACAGCTCCGGTCAACGCAATTCCCAGCATACAGATGCCAAACAGAAGAATTTGGGACACATCGGCATTTTTGATTCCTTTGTCTACAATGAAAGACATAAACGCAGGCTGAAATAGATCTGCCATTGCTTCCACCACCAGAAAAAAAGTGGAGAGCAAGAAAATACCAAGATGTTTTCTGATATATTCCAGAATCAGTTTCATGCGTTTTCCCCCTCTCTTTTGCCTTACGGCATTTTATGACCTGACGGCCTGTCATTATTCACGTCCGCAAACACAAAAACAGCGTGCAGCATCTGACCGCCAAATTTACGTCAAAAACTGCACACTGTATGTTCAAACTTAATTCTTAAAACTGTGAATCGGCGCAGGAATCCTTCCCCGGCGGTTCACAAATGCTTCGCAGGAATAGGAATTTACCGGCATGATCGGTGCATAACCGAGCAGACCGCCAAACTCTACCATCTCTCCAACACCCTTTCCAATCACCGGAATCACACGGACCGCCGTCGTTTTCTGGTTCACCATACCAATCGCCATTTCGTCTGCAATGATTCCCGAAATCGTGGAAGCCTTCGTATCACCCGGAATCGCGATCATATCCAGTCCAACGGAGCAGACACACGTCATGGCTTCCAACTTTTCAAGCGAAAGCGCGCCTGCCTGCACTGCGTCAATCATCCCCTGGTCCTCGCTGACCGGAATAAACGCACCGCTTAAGCCTCCCACATACGAGGACGCCATCACGCCGCCTTTTTTCACCTGATCATTCAAAAGAGCTAGCGCTGCCGTCGTACCCGGCGCTCCAGCATACTCAAGACCAATCTCACAGAGAATATCCGCCACACTGTCTCCGATTGCCGGGGTAGGCGCCAGAGAAAGATCAATAATGCCAAACGGAATGCCAAGCCTTCTGGACGCTTCCTGTGCCACAAGCTGCCCGACACGCGTTACCTTGAAAGCCGTCTTCTTGATTGTCTCGCAGAGCGTCTCAAAATCTGCGCCCCGCACATGCGACAGCGCGTGCTTTACCACGCCCGGCCCGCTGACGCCTACATTGATAATCGTGTCTGCCTCTGTCACCCCGTGAAACGCGCCTGCCATAAATGGATTATCATCCGGCGCATTGCAAAATACAACAAACTTCGCACAGCCCAGAGAATCCTGCTCCTTTGTAAGCTGCGCTGTTTCCAGAATCATCTCGCCAAGAAGCCGCACAGCATCCATGTCAATTCCACATTTTGTAGAGCCGACGTTGACGGAACTGCACACGCGCTCTGTCTGTGACAAAGCGGCCGGGATCGAACGAATCAGATACTCATCTGCCTTTGTCATCCCTTTGGATACAAGGGCAGAATACCCGCCGAGGAAATTCACGCCCACCTCTTTTGCCGCACGGTCCAGCGTTTTGGCAATTGTCACAAAATCTTCCGAGGACTTGCATGCGCTGCCGCCAACCAGAGCGATCGGCGTTACGGAAATCCTTTTGTTCACAATCGGAATCCCGTACTCTTTCTCAATTTCCTCACCTGTTGCAACCAGATCTTTTGCTGTTGTTGTGATTTTCCGGTAAATGTTTTCGTTCAGTGTTTCCAGATTATCATCAATACAGTCCAGAAGGCTGATGCCAAGCGTAATCGTACGCACATCCAGGTTCTCCTGCGTGATCATCTTATTCGTCTCGTTTACTTCAAATATATTAATCATTGCTTCTCCTCGCTTTATACCTGGTTAAATACGATGCATCATGTTAAAAATATCCTCATGCTGACAGCGGATAACCACGCCGATTTCCTTTCCGACTGCCTCCAGCTCCTCCGCAATCTGAACACTGCTTTTCTCAGACGCCGATGCGTCCGTCACCATCATCATATTAAAAAATCCCTGCACAATGGTCTGTGAAATATCCAGAATATTTACATTATTTTCCGCCAGATACGTACATACTTTTGCGATTATGCCCACCGTGTCTTTTCCTACTACCGTGATAATTGTCTTTTTCATAATTTTTCATTCCTCCGCGCATTCTTCTATTAACAACTGCCCCTACACTTAAACCGCGATAAGCTGTGTCGGCTCATCTCTTTTTGCAATCTGAATCGGAAAATCATCTGCCCGAAATGGATTGTCCCCCATGGTAATCTCTGAGCAGACCGTAGCCAGCGCAAGCGCTTCGTAATTGTTCTCTTTGCTCAAATGCCCCAGCATTACGGCTTTCATGTTCTCATGCAGAATCTCTCCGAGCAGACGTCCTGCATTATCGTTTGACAGATGCCCCTTAAATCCAAGAATCCTCTGTTTTAAATAATAAGGATAAGTCCCCACCTGAAGCATATTGACATCATGATTCGATTCGATCAGAACTGCGTCTAGCGCTTTCAGATATCCCACAATATAATCATCATAATAGCCCAGATCTGTCGCTACCGCCACAGATTTTCCGCCCCCGGACAAACGGTAAGCCAGCGGCTCTGCCGCGTCATGAGATACGCGAAACGGACAGATCTCCAGCTCCTTCAGACAAAAATTTGCTTCTGGCACAATTTCGTGAAACAAAGCCGCATCTACTTTTCCAAGCATATTTTGGTCCAGCATAGCCTTTTTGGTCCCTGCGGAACAATACACCGGAATACCGTACTTTCTTGCAAGAACACCCAACCCTTTGATATGGTCCGAATGTTCATGGGTAATCAAAATTCCATCCAGCTCTTCCGGCTTCCTGCCAATGGAATGCAGCCCTGCAGTTACCCTTTTTCCGCTGATTCCTGCATCAATCAGCACACTTGTATGATCTGTGCCAACAAAAATGCAGTTTCCGCTGCTCCCGCTGGCTATACTACAAAAATCCATGTCGTATCAATCCTTCATCTATCTGTTCATACGTATTTTCCACAAATTCACTGCTGTTGTCAATCACCAAATTACATTTTTCGCGATATTGCTCCTCGGACATCTGATTTTCCATAATCCGGCATGACTTTTGTTCTGTATAGCCGCGGCTTTTGGCAAGCCGCCGCATCCGCGTCTCTTTGTCCGTGTGAATATACCAGATCTCATCACAAATCTGATCATAATGATCCTCAAACAGAAGCGCCGCCTCAATGACAACAAAGGGAACGATTTGCTGTTGCTTTTCTTTTTCGATCTCTTCTATTATATATGCTTTTACCGCCGGATGTACAATCGCATTCAGGCGGGAAAGCTGATCAATATCTGCAAAAACAATCGCAGATAGTTTCTGCCGGTCGATCTCGCCCGTTCGAACCCCGGTTTCTGCAGCATCCTCCTGCAAAATCCCCGATCCGAACGCCCGCACGATCTGCGCATAACATGCCTGTCCCGGCTGCTGCAAAACTCTTCCGACTTCATCCGCTAAAATAACACGTACTTGATACCGTTCTCTCAGATATTCCAGCACCGTACTTTTTCCCGCTCCGACGCCACCTGTAATTCCAAGAACCTTCACTTTATTTTATTCCTCTCTACCGCCGCCTGTAATTTCAGGAACCTTCACTCATTTTGCCTCATACCAGTTCTTTCCGTCATGGATGTCCACCTCAAGGCGCACCTTCATATCCGCTGCATGCTGCATCTCGCGCGCCATCATTTCACGCACTTCATCCAGCTCCTCGACCGCAGTTTCAACGAGAAGCTCATCATGCACCTGCAAAATCAGCCTGGAACGCATCTGGTGTGAGCGCAGCCAGCCATCCACGCGGTTCATTGCTATTTTAATGATATCGGCAGCCGTGCCCTGAATCGGCGCATTCATTGCCACCCGTTCTCCGAAAGAACGCTGCATAAAATTCGAGGAATGCAGTTCCGGCACCGGTCTGCGTCTCCCGAACATGGTCGTCACATACCCTTTTTCCTTCGCTTCCTCCACCGCACGATCCAGAAAACGTTTGATCCCCGGATATGTCTTAAAATATTGCTCAATATATTCCTGCGCTTCTTTGCGTGAAATACTCAAATCCTGACTCAGCCCAAAAGAGCTGATTCCGTAAACAATTCCAAAATTGACGGCTTTTGCATTGCGGCGAAGCAGCGGCGTCACCTCCTCCGGCGCCACATGAAATACCTGAGATGCCGTTATGGTATGAATATCCTGCGCATCCTGATACGCCTGAATCAGCATATCGTCATCCGAAAGATGCGCCAATACACGCAGCTCAATCTGCGAATAGTCTGCATCGAGAAATACGAAACCGTCCTCCGGCACAAATACTTTCCGAATCAGCCTGCCAAGCTCCATCCGTATCGGAATATTTTGCAGATTCGGGTCCGTGCTGCTGATTCTCCCTGTCGCGGTAATCGTTTGATGAAACTTTCCGTGAATCCGTCCATCTGGAGCAATAAAATTTGCCAGCCCGTCCGCATACGTCGATTTCAGCTTTGTCATCTGACGATATTCCAGAATGTCCGATACAATCGGATATTCCACTGCCAGTTTGTCCAGTACGTCTGCGGCCGTAGAGTAACCTGTCTTGGTCTTTTTCCCATGCGGGAGCTGTAGCTTTTCAAACAAAATCACACCAAGCTGCTTTGGTGAATTAATATTAAAGCTCTCGCCTGCCGCATCGTAAATTTTCTGTTCCAGTTCTTCTATCCGACCGACCAGCTGCTGTCCGTATTCCTTCAGCTCTTCTGCCTGAATACGGATACCTTCCTCCTGCATGTGGTAAAGCGTATACACAAGGGGCATCTCCACTTCCTCAAAAAGTTTCTGCATTCCCTCCTCTGCCAACCGCTTTTCCATAAACGGACGCGCCTTCAGAAGGACCGACGAAATCCGGCACACCCATGTAAGAAAGGACTCTTTCTTTTCCTGAAATGCCTCCGACAGTAAACTCTTGCCAAAAAGCTCGGTTCTTGACGGCTGCATCTGTTCCAGATATTCCCTCGCAATGTCCTCCGGCTCATAACTGTCCTTTAACGGATTCAGCAGATATGCCGCAATCGCTGTGTCAAACAGCTTTTTTCTGTCCGGCTCGTTTATCTTCAGAAAAGCAAGCTGCTCTTTGAGATGAATAGACGATGCCCGAGGTACCTGTCCGATCAGGTCAGCCAGCTTTCCGCACAGATATTCGCCCGTCAGAAACCCTCCAGCTTCCAGATAATAGGCAGTTTCCTCTTCAAAACAAATAGCCAGACCCAGCAGTCTCTGCCCCTCCTGTACCAGAAAAAACGCAGTTTCCTTTCCCTCTGCCTTTGCAAACAATTCCTCTGCCTCTCCAAAATCACAGATCAGATGACAGGCAAGCAAATCCGTTTTCTCTTCCTCCACCGCAAAACGATTCAGGAAATTTTTAAACTCAAGCCGTCTGCAAAGCTCAAGCGCCTCCTTTGTATACAGATTTTTCAGCCGCGCCGCATCCTGATCCAGCGTAATCGGAGCAGCAAGATCAATCGTCGCAAGCGTCTTGCTCATCTGCGCCAGATCATAGTGTGCGCGCAGCGCTTCCCGCGCCTTCGCCTGTCCGATTTCATCCACATGCGCATAGGCTTCCTCAATACACCCGTACTGCACGATCAGCTTCGTCGCCGTCTTTTCTCCAATCCCCGGTACCCCCGGGATATTGTCGGAAGTATCTCCCATCAGGGCTTTTACATCAATAAACTGAACCGGCGTTACCTGATACCGTTCCAGCACATCTTTTGCATAATACTCTTCAATCTCTGTTCCGGAGGCCTTTGTCTTCGGAATCAAAATTCGCACCTCATCCCTGGCAAGCTGCAGCAAATCGCGGTCTCCGGACACAATACAAACCTCCAGCCCCGCTCTTTCCATCTGACTGGAAACCGTACCGAGAATATCATCCGCCTCAAAGCCTTCCAGCTCCATCACCGGGATCTGCATTGCCCGCAGCATTTCCTTCATCAAAGGCACCTGCTCATGAAGCTCCTGCGGCATCGGCTTCCTCGTGCCCTTATAACCGTCAAACATCTTATGCCGGAACGTCGGTGCTTTCAAATCAAACGCCACCGCCGCATAAGATGCTTTCTCTTTTTCTAGAACCTTAAAAAGAATATTCATAAAGCCATACACTGCATTCGTATGAAGACCTTCACTGTTGGTCAGAATCGGCAGGCCATAAAACGCCCGGTTCAAAATACTGTGTCCGTCAATTAAAACAATCTTTTCTTTTTCTGCCATCATGCACCTCTTCGTTTTATATTTACTGCACTGCTTCTGCTGCCTTTTCCTCTGTATTCTTCCGCTGCAAGCTGTTTCATTTTGTGCTCTCGTCCTGTACGCTGTTCACTTCTGTACTTTCATCCTGCGCCTTGTTCGTGTCTGTGCTTTCGTCCTGTACACGGTTTAATTCTGTACTTTCCTCTTTGGCGAGCTCCGATTCTGTTCTTTCTTTTTGTACGCGGTTCTGTTCTGATTCACTTTTTCTGACCCGATAACCAGCGTATACACTCAGGAGAAGAAGAAGCTCCACCGCAATAAGCGTCACACTCCGCATTGCCTTCACTGCTTTTCTTCTTTGTATGCCGCGCTTTACAAAACGTATGTCTGCCTCCAGCATTTTCTGAAAATCCAGCTCATTATGCACTCCGGATTCCAGGGTATCCAATGCCTTATATACCGTAAAATACATATCAAGCTCGTCCATACAGTCACTGCAATGCTCAATATGCCGCAAAAACTGCTCTGCTTCTCTGTCTGACAGTTCCCTTTTTATAAATGGTGTAACCATTCTCCGCGCTTCCATGCAGTTCATAATTGGCCCCCTGATTTTCTTTTACTTTGTTCATTACTGCCATGATTTCCATCTTAGCATCAGTAATCAGTTATTGCAAGGTGTGTTCCTGAATTTCCCCGTATTAGCTGATTATGTAATTGGAAGAACGCTGTTTCAGCAGAAAAGTAACCTAGATTATTTTGGGGACAGGTCCTATGACTCAAACCAGAGTCATAGGACCTGCCCCCTCATACTGTCTGTTATTTTAACTGTAATGCTATTTTACGAAGCAGCTCTTCCGCCGGATTTTTTCTATCCACTGCAGATACTTCAGCGATTAGTCTCAATAAAGATACATTTTCTTCTTCTGCTACTTTCCGGAACATGCCCAGGAAGTTGGAATGGCATCCCGCAAGGCCCAACATCAATTCCACCGGTTCTACCGCCACATGATAATTGTACGCTTTCATCGCCGGTATCAATTCATCATTCAGATAATTAAGCAGCTTATAAAGATCAACCTCTTCCAGATAACCCTGCTTTTTCAGCGTTGCTGCTGCCAGTTCTGTTGCGCAGTTTCCTGCGCTTCTTGCCATACCAAGTAATCCGCAGTCGATCTCATCCGCACCTGCTGCTGCTGCGCAGATCGCATTTGCCTGTGAAAGTCCAAGATTGCTGTGGCCATGGAAACCTACCGGTATTGTAACCTTTTCTTTCAGTGCCTTTACATAATCTGCTGCTTCCTGCGGATACATCGTTCCTGCGGAATCCATAATGGTAATTTTATCTACGCCGGCATCCTGAAGCATTTTTGCTTCAGTCGCAAGCTCTTCCGGTGTGGATACATATGCTTTCATCATAGAATAACGACATAGGAAACCTGCTTCTTTTACCATTTCTACTGCTTTAACTGCTCCTGCGCCATCACTTGCATTTGCACCTACACGAAGAAACGCGAGCCCTGCCTCCTTTGCTGCACGAATCTTATCCTTATTTGCACATTTTGCAAGCATAAACATCCCAATGCGTCCATCCAAAAGGTACGGCTGGACTGCTTCCAGATACGCTTCATCAGACGGACAGTTGGCCGCATTCAGCAGATCATAGGCCCCCAGACCTTTACAGTTACCCATCTCGATATCTTTAATACCAGCATTTAAGAGACCTGAAATAATACTTTTGGTCAATTCAACAGAAAAACCATGTCCTACAACATTTCCTCCGTCACGGAGGGTATTATCAAATAAATTCATTGTAAACCTCCAGTTATAATTTTATCCCTCTATCAGATAAGCAGGAACTTCTCTCATCATAATGCCAATTTCCTCATCAGAGAAACCACCGTGTGCAAGTCTCTTCGCATAATCAACCAAACCAATTTCCGGATAATCTCCAGCCATTTTCCCAAGATCCGTGGTAATAAAACAGTGCTCCACACCAATTTCCCGTATTTCCCGGAATACCTGCTCCCATGGTACTGCTCCCTCTGCAGGTGACGTATAGGAATGTTCAATATAAGCGCCCATTCCTGCCAGGGCTTTCTGTTCTTCTACACTGTAATGTGTAAATTCCCAGTCAGCATGAGTAATGATTAATTTTTGAAATCCGATTCTCCTGGCTTCTTTTGCCAGAGCAAAGGTTTCTTCATGAGAAATGTGACCTGTACCAACTGCCATTTTGTACTCTTTTGCAAGTTTCAAAATAATCTTCATTGCTTCCAGAAGTTCGCCATTTGCATCCACCAGAGCAACTGCCGGTATGTCAATCTGATTATCCAGAAACTTTTTCTGCATTCCGATGTACTGCGGCAGGTTTTTCAGATAATATGCTCTCTGTCCGGGTGAATCAAAGGTCGGACACCAGATGATCTTTGCCCCCATACGTGCAGCGGTCTCCACTGCCATTGGATTAGTTCCTCCCACTGCGGAGTTTAATACCAGCGTTCCGACCGCATTGCAATCCGGATAAATATCACGAACGGCAGCTGCCTGCAGACAGGTCTGTGCATAATGGGATTTGATTGCAAATCCTTTCATGCCGCAGTCCACTGCTCTTTTTGCCATTTCAAGCGCAGTGACTTTCCGTGGCAACACATCCGGACCACAGTGGATATGAAGGTCATATGCCCCCTGTAAATAATCTTTCATGTATTTGCCTCCTGAGAAGAAGTATCATTCCCCAACTAAGCAACCAGTCCCGGAAGGAATGTAACAATCGGCGGGAAAATAATACAAAGAATCAATGCAATAAAGGTAGCAATCAGGAACGGAAGTACTCCGACTACGACATCGCCAAATGGTTGTTTTGTCAAACCTACTACCGTAAACAGGTTCGCACCAAACGGCGGAGTAACAAATCCTACGATCAGCGTGATACAGAAAACCACACCAAGCTGGATCTCATTAATACCCATAGCAAGACCGATCGGGGCAAGTACCGGAGCAAGCATAACAACACTTGCAAGACCTTCCATCAGGCAGCCAATGAACATCAGAATGCCTACCAGAAGAATCCAATAGAGAACAACATTTCCATCCAGAAGCGGTACTACATAGTTTGCGATCTTGGCCGGAATCTGCGTCGTAGAAAGTATCCAGCAAAATACTGCTGCACTGCCGATCAGGAAACAGATCATTGCTGATGTTATAATCGTTTTCTTTAAGGACTCTACAAAAGTCTTTACACTCAGCTTCTTATAAATAAGTGCAAGAATCAGGCTGTATACAACCCCGGCGGTAGCAGATTCTGTAGGAGTGAAGATACCGCCATAAATTCCTCCAAGAATCAAAATCGGCAGAAAAAGTGTCGGCAATGCTTTCCATGTAACTCTCAGTATTTCTTTAATAGATGTCTTTTCCGTATTCACGATAAGCGGCATCTTTTTTGTAACAAATACGTTTGCAACACAGAGACATAGTGCGATCAAAAGTCCCGGCAGAACACCGCCCATAAACATTTTTGTAATCGAAACGTTCATTGTTGTTGCATAAACGATCATGATGATACTCGGAGGGATAATCGGTCCCAGTGCACCAGCCATAGCAGTCAATCCTGCTGCTGTTTTCTTTTCATAACCATTCTCAATCATTGCAGGAATCAGAATCGAGCCAATTGCAGCTACGGTAGCCGGGCCAGAACCTGACAGCGCCGCAAAAATGGTACAGCATATAATCGTTACAATCCCCATTGCCCCACGAAATCTTCCGAACATCGCATATACCCAGTCGACCAATCGTTTGGAAAGACCGCACTGTTCCATGATATATCCCATCAGAGTAAAGAGCGGAATTGCAAGCAATGATGCAGAATCAAGACCAAGAGCAATTTTCTGTGCTACAACGATCAATGGCTTTAAGCTGGTAATCTGTAGAAACATGGTGCTGGATAAAAGAATAGAAAAGCCTATCGGCAGACCGACAAAAATGAATCCTAAAAGAAGAACAAATAACAAAGCTCCCATTATTTCCCTCCTTTCTCTGCATCTTTATCCAAAAATATATGTGCCAAAATAGAAATCTCAAAAATAATAATCAGTACTCCGCAAACCGGAACCACGCTGTAGATCAATCCCATCGGAATTTTCATAGCCGTACTTTTCTGTTTCATAGTAGCCTGACAGAGAGCAAAACCATAACGGAGCAACACCAGTCCAATATAAGCAATACCTGCATTAATTAAAAATGTATAGACCTTCTTCACGTTTCCTTTTAATTTCTTAGAGAAAAGATCTACGACCGCGTGTCCCCCACTGTACACCAGACAGCCTGCGCCAATCAAATTTAACCAGATAAAACAATAACGTGCACACTCATCTGTCCAGGAAAGTGTATTGTTCAGAATATATCTGGTAATAACCTGCATAGCGCTGGCAGTTGTCATCAGCACCAGTAAGACCATGCAGAAAACAAAAGCTGCCTTGCTGAGCAAAGCACAAAATTTATCCCAATACTTTAGTATCATAAGAATCTCCTAATTCGCCCTTTCGGATTTACTGCCCTGGGGGAGTTTATACCTTGCTGCATAAACTCCCCCGTTAATTATCTGGTTATAATAAAACTTTCATCAGAACTTTTTGTCTAAATTATCGGATCAGAGCCATTACGCTGTCATAGAAATCAGCACCGATGATGTCTCTGTATTTCTCGTAAATACCGGCCTCTGCGCATGCATCAGACATGGCATTTACATCAACCTCTTCATCAATTGTCATTCCTTTGTCTGCCAGCTGTGCAAGACAATCTGCTTCTTTTTCTTCTACCCATGCACGCTGTTCGGCTGCCGCTTTGTCTGCTGCCTCCTGAAGAATTGTCTGCTGCTCTTCTGTCAGGCTCCGGAACACAGTTTCGGAGATCATGAACGGGTTCGGACTGTACAGATGACGAGTCATAGAAACATTTGAACATACCTCATAATATCCATTTGCAAGAACTACCAGTGGAACGATTTCAAAACCATCGATCGTTCCCTGCTGAAGTGCTGTAAATACTTCTGTGAATGCCAGCGGAGTCGGATTTGCACCTAATGCTGCAAATGTGCTCAGATAGATATCACTTTCCGGAACACGGATTTTAATACCTTTAAAGCTTGCAAGATCTACACAGGATTTTCGGCTGATTACATCACGAAAACCGCCCTGGCCATATGCAAGGATACGAACACCGGATTCCTCTGCGAATTTATTGATCAATCCCTGCATTTCTTCAGAATCAAGTACTTTGTAAGCGGTCTCATAATCAGTATAAACATACGGAAGATCCAGAATAGAGAAAGTTGTATCGAAGTTTGATAATACCATGTTTGCAGTAGAAGCCATCTCAACGGTTCCAATCTGAATGCCTTCAATCATATCACGCTCGCCGCCAAGCGCGCCGCTGGGAACGATTTCAATTGCGATATCACCATTAGACATCTCATCTACATACTGTGCAAACAGAGTAGACATTTTGTGATGAACGCTGTCCTCAGAAGCTGCTTCTGCATGACCAAGCTGAATTGTAACAGATGCTGCATTTGCAGACATTGCACACATCATAGTAGCTGCAAGTACGGATACTACATATTTTTTCATCATAGTTTTTTTCCTTTCTTTTACGAATCATATTTTTTGTTTTTCTTCATTTTGTTTGGATACCTTAATTTTTTATACTTTGGGTAACTTCATTAAACAACTCTGTGTACCGGTTCTGCACCATCCAGAATACTCGTAACTTCTTGTACCACTTCCATTCCCATGCGGTAAAGAGATTCCTCTGTCCCTGCTCCGATGTGCGGAGTACCGATAAAGTTATCAAGTTCATACAGATTTGTGTTTGCTCCTGTAGGCGGTTCTTCTACAAATGCGTCACAGGCCGCTGCACGTATCTTTCCTTCTTTCAGCGCCTGATATAATCCGGCCTCATTCACAATTCCGCCTCTTGCTGCGTTAATCAACAACGCATCTTTTTTGAAACAGTTAAAGCTGTCACCGGAAATCAAATTTACCGTTTCCGGTGTAAAAGGTACACTTACATTGATAATATCTGCGTTGCGGATCAGTTCATTTACTTCATCATATTTTTCATAGCCCATCTGTTCCATCGCCTCTTTCGTTACATACGGATCATAGCCAATTACTCTCATACCAAAACCTTTGCTTAAAATCTCGGCTGCCCGTCTGGCAATATTTCCTGTCCCCACAAGACCGAGTACCTTTCCGGAAAGTTCTACTCCGGTCATTTCCCTGGGCGCAATTGTTTTAAAATCACCTTTTTGACTCATGTTATGCGCCAGGGTAATATTTCTTCCGGCATTCAAAGTCAGACCTACGATTAGCTCCGCAACAGCAATTGTATTTGCTCTGGGTGTATTGATCACTGGAATACAACGCTTTTTTGCCTCGTCCAGATCGATCGTATTACAGCCAACACCATGTTTTCCAATTACTTTCAGATTTGGACACTGATCCATCACCTTAGCATCCACAGGCAGTACCCGAAGTATAATTGCATCAACTTTTTCTCCTTCATCAAAAGTTGATACAACCTCTGCTCTTTCTTCCAGCAATTTTCTTGCATCCGGGTGAATATACTCACTCAGATAAACTGTCATTTTCCCAATCCCTCCTTCCTTTTGTTGCCATTACTTCATATTAATATCTAATGTTGTGTTCACTTCACTTTTAGAGTCTATCATAAATAACTCCATCTATCAATTTGCATAATTGACGTAATTACTACAGTTTTTTTGTTAATAATAAACAAAAAGTTGTGAACATTTCAATTCACAACTTTTTTATATAAAACCCATAAATTGTTCTATTATTTCATTCTCTATCCAAATCACATGCGCTGGATTCTGGTCAGGTAATCTCTCTCATCGCTTCGCTCATTAAAATCTAACAGATGGCTGATCAGAGTTAGTAAATATTCTACTATAAAATTTGTACCTACCATGGAATTAAAGAAACTCATATGTTTTGTTTCCGTCAGCAAAATATAATCTGCATCATCACAGAAAGAAGCAGCCACATTATCAATAATCAGAATGATCTTTGCTCCTTTTTCTTTTGCAAGTCTCAAATAGATCTCGTCCATTTTATAATATCTGGCATAAACCATCATCACAAATACGTCCCCGGGTTCGATATCCTGCACCTGACTCAAAGACATGCATTCCGTATCCACAATGGTATGAACACTCTTTCTCATAAAATTCAGCAACCGGCCAAAAGCATATGCCGGTCCTCTGCAGCCGCGAAATCCTGCCACATAACATTCTCTTGCGTTTACGATTGCATCTGCCACTATCCGGAATGTTTCCTGCTTATTCTGTTCAAACGTATTCTGGATATTGGTCTGCATTAACTCCAGAAAGCGATAGGAAATATCCTGGCCGGCGTATTCTTCTGTACTCTGCTTCATACGTTCTGACAGGGAAAGGGACTGATATCCATCCGAAACCAGCGAATGATAAATAAAATTCTTTAAATCAGAATATCCTTCAAAACCAATTGCCCGGGCAAAACGAATCACAGAAGCATCACTAACCCCAATCTCATTTGCCGCTTCAGCCGAAGACAGTACTCCTATTTTCTGCGGATTTCGTATAACATAATCAGCAATTCTGGTCTGAGTCTTAGTCAGAGAAGCTTTTTTTACTCTCTCCATTAATTGATCATTCACCTAAAATCTCCCCCTATCCTATGTTTGACATTTTTTTAACACTATCATAGTAACATAATGATTTACGCCTGTCTACTACTTTTGTAGTACTTGCTACATTCTGCGGAACAAAGGGTGCAGAAAATATTATTCCGCCGCTCTTTCTCTCTGTCTAAAGCCAAAAGAAAAAACCTCTCTTGTCACAGTAGACAAAAGAGGTCTTTTTCATAATGCCGCTGGCCGGACTCGAACCGGCACGGTGTTACCCGCTTGATTTTGAGTCAAGTGCGTCTGCCAATTCCGCCACAGCGGCAAAGCGCGGCTGATTAACGCGTTTTTTATATTAGCACACTTCTTCTAGAAATGCAAGGAAAATTTTCACAGTCTCATTTTGCTGCCTTACAAAGAACTTCATTCAGCCACGCTTTAAATCTGCTGACAAGCAGAGCGATTTCTAAAGAAACGCATGAATCAGCAGTTCTCTAATGTATAACTCTTATATTACAGAACTCTATTCAGAATATCGCAAAAATCAAAGGTTGCAAAATAGTCTTTCGGCGTCTCTGCGCGGCGTATCAGCTGCGCGCTTCCATCCTCTTTTAACAACACCTCAGCAGAGCGAAGCTTGCCATTATAATTATAGCCCATCGAAAAACCATGTGCTCCGGTATCATGAATCACCATCAGGTCGCCCATTTCAATTTTCGGGAGCTGGCGGTCAATCGCAAATTTGTCATTATTTTCGCACAGGGAGCCTGTCACATCATACAGATGGTCGCACGGTTCATTTTCCTTGCCCATAACCGTAATATGATGATAAGCGCCATACATTGCAGGACGCATCAGGTTAACTGCGCACGCATCAACTCCAATATATTCTTTATGCGTATGCTTTTCATTAATTGCACGTGTAACGAGGCAGCCGTACGGGCCGAGCATATAACGTCCAAGCTCTGTATAAATCGCAACATCGCCCATGCCGGCCGGAAGCAGAACCTCTTCATATACTTTTTTTACACCCTGACCGATCTTTCGAATATCGTTCTTCTCTTGATCCGGGCGATATGGAATTCCAATCCCACCGGACAGATTGATGAACTTAATTTTCACGCCTGTTTTTTCCTGAAGGCTGACCGCCAGCTCAAAAAGCACCTTTGCAAGCATCGGATAATAGTCGTTTGTCACTGTATTGCTGGCTAGAAACGCATGGATGCCAAACTCCTCTACCCCTTTGGACTTCATAATCCGGAATGCCTCTTCGATCTGCTCCGGTGTCATACCATACTTGGAATCCCCAGGATTGTCCATGATGTCATTGCTGATCTTGAACAGTCCGCCCGGATTGTAACGGCAGGACATTGTTTTCGGAAGAAAACCGACTGCCTCCTCCACTTTCTCAATATGCGTGATATCATCCAGATTGATGATAGCGCCCAGATCCGCAGCCTTCTTAAACTCCTCCACCGGCGTATCGTTCGAAGAAAACATGATATCGTGACCTTTAATGCAGATCGCCTCAGAAAGCATCAGCTCTGTCATAGAAGAACAGTCCGTTCCGCACCCGTACTCATGCAGAATTTTGATCAAAAATGGATTCGGCGTAGCCTTCACTGCAAAAAACTCTTTGTATCCTTTGTTCCAGGAAAAAGCATCGTACAATTCCTGCACATTCTCACGGATTCCTTTTTCATCATACAGATGGAACGGAGTCGGAAACTGCTGTGTGATCTCCTCCAGCTTTTCTTTTGTTACAAACGTTTTTTTCATTATGACATTCTCCTCACAAAAATACCCCCAAACTGCAGCGCCCACAAATGGGCATACTCCATGCTTTTGGGGGTATACATCTTCGTATACTTAGCTTTATTACTATACCCTGTTCCTGAAGAGCTTGTCAATACCTAAATATATGTCTGTTTAAAAATTGTTCTTTTAAGAACATTATAAAATGACGGACAATATTTTACCATTGCCCGTCATGCGAATATTGGTATTGTATTTTTTAACCTGTCTTTTTGCAATGCTTTATAGACCGAAGAAAGAACCAGACCGGTTTTTCTTGTCCACCAGATGATTATACTGCAAAATTTTATAATCATTCAACAGCTCTGCTTGCGCCTCATCCCCATAGCTGTGAAACACGCCTTTGCTTTGGTAGACATTTCCATTTATAATAGGCAGCACTTCCCGTAGATTCTGCAAAAACTTCTGATACCCGGTCAGCGGCAATCCTGCATTCTCCAGTAAAATTCCGCTTAGATAATTGACGCTCAGCCCATCGTAATACTGGTGCTCCAGTCCGTAATTACTCCATACCAAAAACGGCACACGGTAGCCCTGCTGCACATAATCCAGCGTCTCCGCACTCTCTACCATGCAGATTCGCTGAATGACATTCGTAATGTAATCCGAAGGCTGGTGATCGCCGAACATCATCACAATCACCGGCTCGTCCAGCTCCTCAAAATATAGCAGCAAGTCCTGCAACGCCCGATCTGTTTCATTCATCAGCGTCAGGTACTTTTCTGTTGCCAGGATACTGGTCGTCTTATTTGCGATCTCCGTCAGTTTTATATACGACTCAAAATCCGGTGATTCCTTGCTGTAGCCCCCGTGATTCTGCATTGTTACCTCAAAGATAAACGCCGGTTTTCCGGGTTCTTTTTGTTCAAACAATTCCTGGATTTTATCGAATGCCGCCCGGTCGCTGACATAGCCACGCATCTTATGTGGATTCACAAAATCCTTCAGACTCAGAAATTCATCAAAGCCGAAATATTGGTACACCTCATCCCGGTCCCAGCCGGAAGCATTATAAGGATGAATCGCCGTCGTATCGTAGCCCAGAGATTTCAGATACCAGGCAAGCGACGGTGTCTGTTCATGAATGTACTGCTGATAAGGAACGCTACCCACCGGAAGGAATCCCATCGTATCTCCGGTCAGAAACTCAAACTCCGTGTTGGCTGTATTTCCGCCTTTTACGGAAACATATACTTCTCCTCCGACCGCTTCCTGCTGCATCATTTTAAAATATGGCATTACCTCCTCGCTTGTCTCAAAATCTCCCCAGACAGAGAGATCAGAAAAAGCCTCATCCATAATCACAACAATATTCGGCTGCTGACTTGTTTTTAGGGTACTGTTTTTCTCTTTCGAATCGTTCGAGTTCGCAGTTTCCACAGACGCCATCAGCTCCTCCACCTTTGATTTGGAATATCCATCCGGCTCTTCAATTTTCAGGAACCTCAGATTCCCCAGAAATGCAGCAGCAATTCCGTTGTTCCGGTATAATACGTTTAGCGTAAAAAGAGTGGTATCCATGCCGAAATAACTCTGCATGCTGCTTTTTTGTATACCTGAAACATACATACACAACAGCAGCGCATAAATGGCCGCTGCCGGAAAACGCACTTTCTTTTTCCGGAACCGTACTGAGGACTTCGATGCAATCAATATAATCCATACAAAAGCAATCAATACAAACGCCGTCTTCCAGGTAATTGTAAACGTATAATTGTCCGCCACGGACAGCGCTGTCCCAATTGACAGCAGATCCCACGGAACAATCGGTGAGGACCGGAAGCTGACTACAAAATAATTGACAAGGCCAAAGATCATCGGTACCAGCGTTGCAACCGAAAATCCAACACTCACCCGACCGGTCAAGAACGCTCCGAGACCATACAGCAGGTAGAAAAATAACATATTTAAAACAATAATCGGCACATCCAGATCACTCAGGACATGCGTATAATTCTCAAGCGCCGTAAATGCTGCAAAGGGAAGCACAAGATAAGCAATACCACTTAGAATCCATCCGTATGAGATCGGCAGCAGAACAAAAATGCCGGCCAACACGGACAGAAGCACCGCTGTCCCCAAAAACGGCACATCCATCCCTTCTCCAAATACTGCAAGCGCTGTGACAACAAACAGAACTGCGGTCACAAAAATTGCCACCGCAGTCTTTCTTTTATTTATTTTCTGTATAAACTCTTTCATTTTCTGTACCTTAATTTTTTATATAGTTTATTTTTGTCTGATTTTTATCTGTTTTTCCTGATCTTTTCTGTCTTATTTTAACTTGATATGCTGATGGGTAAAAAGATGATCCTGGCAATACTCATAATTTCCATCACACTTGGAACAAAAACGGAACTCCAGGTTTTCCCCGTCAAGCTCTGTCCGTCCGCAAACTGCACACTTATGCCGCGTGTTGCCGCCCTTTGGCATGACCTTTTTGACCTCACGCTTGAACTCGTTTCTCCGGTGAATCTCCTTTGGCGAAAATCTTCTGACATTGCGCGACAGCAAAAAGAAAACAAAAAAGTTCAACAACGACATAAGGATGGAAATACGATCCGCCCATCCTCCCTGAAAGAAGGAAAGCGCTACGAAAAATCCGTACACCAGCCCCATCCACTTCATCTTAATCGGAATCAGAAAATAAAGCATAACCTCTGCATTCGGATAAGTGGCCGCAAAAGCAAGCAAGATCGACATGTTGATATAGTACGTGCTGAAATAGCCGGCCCCTCCCATAAAATACAGAATAAATGCGCCCAGCACCGTAAAGAGGATACCGGAAATAATATATACATTGAACCGGAAAGCTCCCCACGTGTACTCCAACGACCGGCCAATCGAAAAATAGAAATACAGCATAATAATCGTAAACAGATCCAGCTGGCTTGGCGGCACCAGAATCCAGGAAATCACGCGCCATACCTGCCCATGCAAAATCTGGTACGGGTTCAGTGTAAGATACCGCATCATTTCCGGCATCAGCGCATAAATCAGATATCCGGCCGCGTACAGGGCAACCATGACTGCCGGCAGATTTTTGATTGCATATTTTCCGTATTTGCGTTCCATTTTATCCAGAAAATTCATAATTCATCCTCTTTCTTTTCCAGGGTTTCTTCCAGCCCTGCCACTGCTTCTGGCCTGACTGCCCTATCCTGCTTTGCTTATTATAATTTTACGTGCTTCTTTTGTCAATTACACGAATCCCGTAATTCCGGTTCTTTAGATTTTTTTAAGAAACCTTATGAAAGCGGACGCAGCTTCGGAATGCAAATCTGATCACCGATCTGAAGATTATACACATCCACGTACGGATTCGCAAAGATCAGTGCAGAAACACGTACATTATATTTTTTCCCAAGCAGATAAAGTGTATCCCCTTTTTCTATTGTATGAGTAAAACCGATGCATTTGCAAAAGTATGCCATAAGATCACTCCCGTTTTTATTCTATCCTATACATATATCGTATGCATCCGGAAGAAAATTGCTTGCATCCAAGTCCTTTGCTGTACTATACTGGGAAACAGATTTATCGGACGCCACCGGATGTGCAGCACAAAAACGGGGTTCCGACGCAAACAAGTCACCCCTTATTTTGTGCTGCACATCTGGTGGCTGGCTACAATTAAAGTGTGGATTGCACACATCGGGAATTGACTAATTTCAGATTACAGAATATAAAAATAACAGAAATGAGAGGGAAAAATATGGCTGGTTCAATATTCGGAACGATTTTTAAGATAAGTACCTGGGGGGAATCCCATGGAAAGGGGATTGGCGTCGTGATAGATGGCTGTCCGGCAGGCCTTGCACTGGATGAAGCGGATATTCAGATGTATCTGGACCGGAGACGGCCGGGACAGAACAAATATACGACGGCGCGCGCGGAATCTGACAGCGTGGAAATTCTGTCCGGAATTTTTGAAGGAAAAACGACGGGTACGCCGATTTCTCTTCTGGTCAGAAATCAGGATCAGCGTTCCCGCGACTACGGTTCTATTTCGGAGCTGTACCGTCCGGGACACGCCGATTATACGTTTGATCAGAAGTATGGATTTCGTGACTATCGAGGAGGGGGCCGTTCTTCCGGCCGGGAAACAATCGGGCGCGTAGCTGCGGGTGCTGTCGCTATGAAGCTTCTTGCAGAACTTGGAATTACAGTTACCGCATATGTCAGCGCAATCGGCCCTGTTACGATTAACCGCTCTCATGTTGATTTTTCCTACATTGAGAAAAGTAAAGTACGCATGCCGGATTCAGAAGCTACTGAAAAAGCGCTTGCCTATCTCGATGCTTGCATCCAATCCCAGGATTCCAGCGGAGGGACAATCGAATGCATTGCGCAGAACGTCCCTGCCGGACTCGGTACCCCGGTGTTTGAGAAACTCGACGCCGTTCTCGCTCAGGCGCTTATGTCCATCGGTGCGGTCAAAGCCGTAGAAATCGGTGACGGAACCACCGTCTCCGCTCTCCATGGCTCTGAAAACAACGACGCTTATACCTTGAATGAACAGAACCGCCCCGTAAAAGCCTCAAATCACAGCGGCGGAATCCTCGGTGGAATCAGCGACGGCTCTCCTTTGTTGCTGCGCGCCTCCTTCAAACCCACGCCTTCGATCGCACAGCCGCAGTCCATGCTCGGCCGCGACGGAACTATCCACAGAGAATGCATTCACGGCAGGCACGACCCGATTATTGTTTCCCGCGCCGTCGTCGTGGTAGAAGCTATGACCGCTCTCGTGCTCGCCGACCACCTGCTGCTCAATATGGCTTCCAGAATCGAAAACATCAAAAAAATATACCGTCCATCTCCGTGTAACAGCCAAACTGTAATATCTGAATAATAATATTTGAAAAAATAGTATCTGAAATAAGAACGTTCAACATCAGAAAGAACACGGCTCATTTTTGCTTTTCAGATGGTCGATCAGAATTTGGAAAGGTTTTGTAATGTACTTGTCCTTTTGGAATAATGCAAGCATTTGATTTTCCATTTTCATGTTGTCTAAGTGAATGATACGCAGTTTCTTTAAAAGCAAAGAATCTGACAATAATTTTTCCGGCAAAACAGTGATGCCCAGTCCTGCTTCTGCTGCTTTGATAAGCGCGAATGAATTAACGCTTTCCCATACAGGTTCTGCTTTCAGGTTGGAAAGTGCAAGCATATGATCCAGCGTGTCACGGATTGCACTCCCCTGCTCACGGAGCAACAGTGGATAAGCACATAATTGTTCCAGCGTAACGTTTTGCCCGGATACCGGAAAATCCGGTGAACAGGCCGTCAAAATATTGCGGGCCTCTTCCAAAAGAGAAACTCCGCAATGCGTCAGGGTAACACCTTTGGGGAACCGCTCAAATAGAGGGGTTCCTGTCTGTTTTTCAAGTTCAGCAATTGCATGAGAAACTGCGGATTGCGTAATATACAGTTTTTTTGCAGCCCCTGTAAAGGTCCCGGTCTCTGCAATTGCTTCTAAAATTTCCAGATATCGTATTACCATTTTTCTTTCCTTTCAGACATGAGTAAAATAGATGGATTCTATAAAATTATAACATTTTACAGATTTCAGAACAAGAGATACAATAAGCCAGACAGGAGGGAAATGATTTTGAAACCACAGATCAAAACATATTCATGGCTTTGGGCTATTAATCTCTTTATCAGTGCTTTTACTTTTGGCCGCGGCTATATCGTTGTTCCAATGGTGCGCCGTTTTTTTGTTGTCAAAAAACAATATTTCACAGAAGAAGAACTGATCAATATGGCTGCCATAGCACAATCAACACCCGGAGCGATTGCTATCAATCTCTCTGCTCTGGCCGGTTATAAAGTAGCCGGTATTCCGGGGGCTTTGATCAGCTGCATTTCTGCCGTCATTCCTCCGCTTGTGATTCTCTCGTTTGTTTCCGTATTTTATAAGATATTTGTTTCCAATCCGATGATTACAGCAGTTTTAAAAGGAATGGAAGCAGGGGTTGCCGCTATAATGGTTGATTTAATCATTGACATGTGCGCTTTGATTTTCAAACAGAAATCTTTGTTTTTATCTGCCATGATCCCATTGTCATTTATCGCCAATTTCGTATTTGGAATCAATGTGGCTCTCATCCTTCTGGTCTGCTGCATTTTGTGCATCCTGCAAATATTTTATAAAAAGAGGAAAGAAAAATGAATACTGTATTGAACTTATTCCTTGTATTTTTAAAAATTGGGGGATTGAGCATTGGCGGCGGTTATGCAATTATCCCTTTAATTCAAGAACAGGTCGTAGAAAAAACCGGCTGGATCAGCGAAAAAATGTTTACGGACATTATAACGATTTCGCAAATGACACCGGGACCACTGGCCGTAAATACCTCAACCTTTGTCGGGCTCCAAATTGGAGGTGTTGCAGGCGCGCTGGCTGCAACAGCCGGATGCATCCTTTGCGGTATGATTCTTTCCCTGATTTTATATCGCTTTTTTCAGACTCATCAAAAATCGGCTTATGTGCTGGAAGTATTAAACGGACTGAAGTCTGCTTCCCTCGGTTTGATTCTTTCAGCCGCATTCACGATGATACTGTTAGCGTTATACGGCAGCAACAAACCTGAATTATCTTTTTCAGCACTGAATTGGACTGCGCTGTTTTTATTCTTAACCATGCTGTTTATCCTGCGTAAATGGAAAATCAATCCGATTCTGATTATGCTGATCAATGGTTTTGCCGGGCTTTTCTTTTACTTATAATATTTATAAAAATCTGCCATACTGCTCTTTTGCAAAAAGCAAAAAGGCGATGCGCGTTCTTTCCTGACGCATATCGCCTTTCTCAAAACTCCTTACTCGTATCTCGATATCAGAATACAGTTCGGCGTATCGACCTGGATCGGCCGTCCTTTCATTACAAGTAGGCCTTTGTCATAGTCAATCGTAAAAAACCGTATTTCGTTCGTCTCATGATTCAGCACCACCAGCGTTTTTTCACCCGGCAGCACATCAATGTCCTTCGGATAATCCCCACTGATCGGCAGACAGCAGAGTCTTGTCAGCATACCAGTCTCCTGGTCAATTTCGAAAACCGCCACTGTATTTTCCCCGGCTGTCGACGTATACAGATATCTTCCGCTCGGTGAAATCTTCATACCGCAACAGGCGCTCCCCTTCGATGCCGGGTCCCGGACTACGGAGATCTCCTGAATTTTCTCAAACTCAGGCGCTTTCCCGTCCCCGTCATACCGGTAAACACAGACCTCATTCGTCAGCTCTGCATTGATATAGGCAAATCTCCCATCCTTCCCGAATGTCAGAAGCCTCGGGCCGGAATCCAACTTGCAGCGAATGATATCATAGAGCTTCAGCTTTCCTGTTTTTTCGTTTACTTTATAAAGCTTCACCTGGTCAATCCCATTATCCACAGCGCACAGATATTTGTCATCCGGAGTAGGAATCACACAGCTTACATGGGGCCGGAAATTCCGGTCCGCCACACTGCCGAGCCCTTTGTGAAAAATCCCGTCCATCACAGAGCCAAGCCGTCCGTCATGATGCGTATGAACTACCGTCACCTTCCCGTCATGATAACCGCCCACATACAGGAACTTTCCACTTTTATCCGTAGAAAGATAGCAGCCGCGCATCCCGTCTATCCCAATCTTGTTAATTGGTTCAAGTCCGCCATCTTCCAGAATTTTCAGTACTTCCACGCCCTCATCTGCAATTGAGTACAGATATTTGCTGTCGCAGGATTTCACCATATGGGAAGCGTTGTTGACCGGAACCACCTCACGCTCTGTCATATGCCCTTCTTCCAGGTCAATATCGTAAACATGAATTCCGATACTGCTCCCATGCGTATATGTGCCAACGTAGGCTACGTATTTTTCCTGTCTTTCCATCATTCAAAACCTCCTGCAAAAGTATCGCCGGCCTGTTTTTATCCAGTACTTTTCGATCGCGCCGGGCTTTTTTCCAATCATAACACAGAAGCTTTTTTTTGTTAAGTAAATTAGAGAAAAAACTTTTGAAAAACATATTGACATGATGAAAAGTAAGAGTATAATCATCATTAATGCGCGTTTAGTGACAGTAAACTTTTTGTTTATTTTTACTGTGTTTACATAAGAATGGAGAACGCTATGAAAATCGGATCAAAATTAAAAGAACTCCGTATTGCCAAAAATCTGACGCAGGAGGAGCTGGCCGACCGCGCGGAGCTGTCAAAAGGCTTTATTTCACAGCTCGAACGTGATCTCACCTCACCGTCCATCGCCACGCTGGTGGATATCCTGCAATGTCTCGGCACTGATTTACAGGAATTCTTCAGCACACCGGCCGATGAACAGATTGTATTCCACGACCAGGATTATTTCGAAAAGATTGATACAGAACTGAAAAATAAAATCGAATGGATTATTCCAAATGCCCAGAAAAACATGATGGAACCGATTCGCCTGACTCTGGAACCAGGCGGCTCCACCTACCCGGACGTTCCGCACGAAGGAGAAGAATTCGGCTACGTTCTTCACGGCAGTATTACGATTCATCTTGGCAACCGCAGTTACCGGGCTAAAAAGGGCGAGGCCTTTTATTTCATACCAAATACTCAGCATTATATTAAAGCAAACGGAAAAACCGGCGCTGAACTGCTCTGGATCAGCACGCCGCCGAGTTTTTAACAGGAGGTACGAATGAGCAACAAATTAATTGACCTGGTTGGTATCACCAAATCCTTTGACGGAGAACTGGTTCTGGATGACCTGAATCTCTATATTCGCGAAAATGAATTTCTCACCCTCCTCGGTCCCAGCGGCTGCGGAAAAACAACGACGCTCCGTATTCTGGGCGGATTTGAAAATCCGGATAAAGGCAGTGTCATTTTTAACGGAGAAAATATTACACAGCTTCCTCCAAACAAACGGCAGCTCAATACCGTTTTCCAGAAATACGCACTCTTCACACATATGACGATTGCGGAAAATATTGCTTTTGGCCTTAAAATAAAGAAAAAAAGTAAAGCCTACATTGATGATAAGATTAAATACGCGCTGAAACTTGTCAATCTTCAGGGATATGAAAACCGTATGCCGGATTCCTTAAGCGGCGGCCAGCAGCAGCGTATTGCCATTGCTCGCGCGATCGTAAATGAACCAAAGGTTCTTCTTCTCGACGAACCGCTCGGCGCACTTGATCTGAAGCTGCGGCAGGATATGCAATACGAACTGATCCGCCTCAAAAACGAACTCGGGATTACGTTCATTTATGTCACACACGATCAGGAAGAAGCGCTGACCATGTCAGACACGATCGTCGTCATGAATCAGGGCTACATCCAGCAGATCGGAACGCCGGAGGACATCTACAACGAGCCGCAGAACGCTTTCGTCGCAGATTTTATCGGCGACAGCAACATCATTAATGGCACGATGCTGGAAGATCGCCTCGTTGAAATCCTTGGTGCAAAATTCCCGTGCGTAGACGAGGGCTTCGGCCGCAACAAGCCGGTAGACGTTGTGATTCGTCCGGAGGACATTGATCTTCTGAAGCCGGAGGAAGGCACCATTCAGGGCGTCGTCACACATCTGATTTTCAAAGGCGTGCATTATGAGATGGAAGTCATGGCAAACGGTTATGAATGGCTTGTTCACAGTACAGACCTTTTCCCGGTTGGCACACAGGTCGGTCTTCATGTCGATCCCTTTGACATTCAGATTATGAACAAACCGGAATCAGAGGATGAGGAGGCGGTCACCATTGATGAGTAAAAGAAAAACAAAATGGCTGCTCTCCGGCCCATTTCTTCTTTGGACTGTAGCTTTCATCATGATTCCGCTCGCAATTATCGTCTATTATGGGCTTACATCCACGGAAGGAAGCTTTACTCTGTCCAATATTGCAGAGATGGGAACGCCGGAAAACATCAAAGCGCTTGTCCTTGCTTTGCTACTCTCCCTTGTAAGCACGGTGATCTGCCTGATTATGGCTTATCCGCTTGCCATGATCCTGTGCAACCTCAAGTTCAACGCGAATGGACTCATTGTTATGATTTTTATTGTGCCGATGTGGATGAATTTCCTGCTCCGCACGCTTGCATGGCAGACTCTGCTTGAAAAAACAGGTGTCATCAACATGATCCTGAAAGCGCTGCATCTGCCCACTTTAAATATCATCAATACGCCGTACGCCATTATTCTCGGCATGGTCTACAATTTCCTGCCGTTTATGCTGTTGCCTATTTACAACAGCCTGATCAAAATAGACAAAAATGTCATCAACGCCGCACGTGACCTCGGTGCAAACGAATTCAAGACCTTCTGGCGCATCACGTTTCCCTTGAGTCTCCCCGGCGTCATCAGCGGCATTACGATGGTATTTGTTCCGGCCATGACAACCTTCGTCATCAGTGATCTTCTCGGCGGAGCAAAAATTCTTCTCATCGGAAATGTCATTGAACAGAAATTCAAACAGGGAAACAACTGGAACGTCGGAAGCGGTCTGTCCCTTGTACTGATGGTATTTATTCTGATCAGTATGGCAATTATGCATAAATACGATAAAGATGGAGAGGGGGTTGCATTTTGATCCGGAATTTTTTCAAAAAATTTTATCTCTTTTTTATTTTTGTCCTGCTGTATGCGCCGATCCTCACCCTTATCGTTTACTCGTTCAATGCATCAAAAACGAGGGCAAAATGGGGAGGCTTTTCCTTAAAATGGTATTCCTCTCTTTTTGAGAACAAAGCGATTTTGCAGGCGCTTTATAATACGTTGCTGATTGCCCTGCTTTCCGCACTGATCGCAACCGTAATCGGTACCATGGCGTCTGTGGCACTCAATTCCATGAAAAGCAAAACGCGTACTTTCTGGATGAGTATGACGAACATCCCAATGCTGAACGCTGAAATTGTGACAGGTATCTCGCTGATGATGCTTTTTATCGCTGTCGGTAATTTTTTGTCTCTATTCGGCGGAAGCATTCGGTTCGGTTTTATGACCATCCTGATCGGACATATTACGTTCAATCTGCCTTATGTCATTTTGAGCGTCATGCCAAAACTCAAGCAGGTCAATATGTCGACCTACGAAGCTGCGCTTGATATCGGTGCTTCACCTATCTATGCTTTTTTCAAAGTCATTCTTCCGGACATCATGCCAGGCGTACTCTCCGGCTTCCTTCTGGCATTTACGTTATCGCTCGATGACTTCATTATCACGCACTTTGTAAAAGGCCCCGGTGTGGATACGCTCTCAACCAAAATCTACTCGGAAGTCCGCAAAGGCATCAAGCCGGAAATGTATGCGCTTTCTACGCTTGTTTTCATTACAGTGCTGCTTCTGCTGCTTATCGTAAACTATAAACCGAAGCAGAAAAATACTGCAAAAGTGTAATTTTGCAGTTAATATTATTTATTATTCAGGGAGGAGAAAAATCATGAAAAAAAGAAATCTGTTGATTCTTGCAGGAATTATTCCTGCCGTACTTCTGGCTGGCTGCGGAAAGAGCGGCGGCGATGAGAAGGAGAAAAAGGACACAAAAGTAGTTGCCGACTCTCAGGAAACGGAGAGCAAAACCTCATCCAAGGATGAAGAAAAGACCGAAGCAGCGGAAAATAAAAAGGGGGCCGGTGAGGTCATTGTTTACAACTGGGGCGAATACCTTGATCCGTATACGTTGGAGCTATTTACAGAGGAAACTGGAATTAAAGTTATTTATGAAGAATTTGAGACAAACGAAATCATGTATCCAAAGATCGAAACAGGCGCGATCGCTTACGACGTTGTCTGTCCTTCTGATTATATGATTCAGAAAATGCTTGAGAATGATCTTCTCTCTGAGATTAATTTCGATCATGTTCCGAACCTCAAAAACATCGGTGAAGAATACCTGAAATCCTCCCGTGAATTTGACCCGGAAAATAAGTATTCTGTGCCGTACTGCTGGGGAACCGTCGGCATTCTCTACAATAAAACAATGGTTGACGAACCGATCACAAGCTGGGATGTGCTCTGGGATGAGAAATACAAAGACAACATTCTGATGCAGGACAGCGTGCGTGACGCGCTCGGTATTGCGCTGAAACGGCTGGGCTATTCTCTGAATACCACAAATGAAAAAGAAATTTCAGAAGCTGCCGATACCCTCATCGAGCAGAAACCACTTGTTCAGGCGTACGTAATTGACCAGGTACGCGATAAGATGATCGGCGACGAAGCTGCAATCGGTGTTATCTACTCAGGTGAAGCGATTTATACGCAACGTGAAAATGAAAATCTCGAATACGTGATACCGGAAGAAGGTTCTAATATCTGGATTGACAGCTGGGTTATCCCGAAAAACGCAAAAAATAAGGAGAACGCAGAGGCATTTATCAATTTCATGTGCAAACCTGAAATTGCGCTGATGAACTTTGAGTACATCACATATTCCACACCAAATACGGCTGCCCGTGAACTGATTGAGGATGAAGATATCAAAAACAGCAAAATCGCATTCCCGGATGCCGCAGATATGGATCGCTGTGAAACCTTCCACTATCTCGGCGACGAAGTTGACAATATCTACAATGATTACTGGAACAAAGTAAAGTCCAGCTAACGATCGGACGCATATATAAAACAGAGGCTGCCGCATGAAGGAATGCAGCAGCCTCTTTCATTATCACATTTGAGGTGTTTCAGGATTGCAGGAGCACGAAGTGCGCAGTAATCCGTGGGTATGATGGGGCAAAATAACTTTTGACCCCAGCAGCATCATAATATATCTGCCAGAGGAATGAAAATATGAACCGGACATTATCATGGGAAATTACGGAAAATATGATAGATGAGCAGACTGCCGGTTCCGGCAGGTCAATTCGACATGCCGGAGGAGGATTAACGGTCGAACAGTTCCTTCGCAGCCAGGGCTGTTCTCATCACGTGCTGACTCACCTGAAACGCACAGAGTTCGGAATTCTGCAAAACGGTGAATGGGCTTACACGAATCAGTATCTCCGCTGCGGTGACCTCCTGCAAATCCGTCTGATCGAGGAAACCTCTTCGCCAAATATTGTTCCGGTTCCCATGGAACTCGATATTGTATACGAAGACGAAGATCTGATGGTGGTCAATAAAGCAAGCGATACCCCTATTCACCCTTCTGTCAATAATTATGAAAATACGCTTGCAAACGGGATTATGTACCACTTCGCATCAAAGGATATCCCGTTCGTTTTCCGTTGCATTAACCGTCTTGACCGGGATACCAGCGGGCTTTTGATCATTGCCAAGCATATGTTAAGCGGCGCCATCCTGTCTGAAATGTCCGCCTCCCGCCTCATTCACAGAGAGTATCTTGCCATCACAGAAGGATTTCTTCCTCCTACCGGCACAATCAACGCTCCGATCGCGCGGGCTGAGGATTCTGCCATCATGCGATGTGTCGATCAGGAACGCGGAGAGACCGCTGTCACGCATTACCGCTGCCTGAAGCATATCAACGGTTCTCCGACGCTCTCTCTCGCTTCCGTCCGTCTGGAAACAGGAAGGACACACCAGATTCGTGTTCACATGAAGCATATCGGATATCCTCTGATCGGCGATTTTTTGTATCATCCGGCTTCCACTGAGCTCATCAAACGCCAGGCGCTCCATTCCCACAGTCTTTCTTTCTTACATCCAGTTACGGGAGAAGCGCTTGCGTTCACATGTGATATGCCGGAAGATATGCGTCGGGTTGTACAGATTGGATGACCGATCTCTATTCTTCTTCAAATGCCAGTTTCAGCTTTTCCTGAATTTCTTTTACCGCTACCATATTGTTCAGTCCGATTGCTTTTCCTGCCTTTTGTGCATTTGGAAGAAGGTCTGCGCTGCAGACAAAGAGGTCTGCAGCACCTGGAAGCACGTCATCAATCGTCGAGTGATCTACCGTTACACCCTCGATTCCCAGGTTTTTCAGAGCTTTCTTTACATTCATCTCCATAACAAAAGACGTTCCCAGTCCAGAACCGCAAAAACACAAAATCTTTTTAATCATTTCATTTTCCTCCTGTTTGATCATTTTAATTTATCTCATTTTCAACTTCCTTTTTCCCACCGATCCAATTGTAAATAATCGGAATCAGGAATAAGACAATAATAATCCCAAACAAAACATTTCCGCTCATAACCTTTGTCAGATTGCCAAATATAATACCCACCAGCGTAAAGTCTGTGTCAGAAAATGCAGTGTTTGCAAATCCCATAGAGCTTAATACGGGATACATTCCTGCAATCAGGAAGGTAGCCACTACCCCGTGTACAAACGCCCCTGCAATGCAGCCCTTCAAGCCTCCGCGCGCATTGCCGCATACGCCCGCTGTCGCCCCACAGAAGAAATGGAGCACTGCTCCCGGAAGGATAATTGCAACTGCAATTCCCGCTCTTCCCATGAATGCAAGAATCGCCAGCGCTGCAATTCCACCAATAAAAGAGCTGAAAAACCCAAGCAGTACCGCATTCGGCGCATATGGAAATACGATCGGGCAGTCAAGCGCCGGTTTTGCATTTGGTACAAGCTTCTCCGAGATTCCCTTAAAAGCAGGCACAATTTCATTAATCAGCATACGAACCCCTGAAAGCACAACGTAAATACCTGCCGAAAACGTAATGGATTGAATGACAGAATAAATTACCCAGTTATCTGCTCCGATGATTGTGGCAGCTTCCGCAGGAGAAGTAAATACCGCCACTCCCGCAACAATGATATAGCACAGGAACATTGCCAGAGCAATCGAAATTGTATTCTCTCTCAAAAATGACAGTGTTGTCGGGAAATTAATATCTTCTGTTGTTACCGTATCATCTTTTTTGCCAAACAGCTTCCCAATCTGAGCGCTCAGCCAATAGCAGCTGCTTCCAAAATGGCCAAGTGCAAGTGAATCGTCCCCTGTGACTGCTTCAATCGTGGGCTGCATGAGCGCCGGAAATATGGTCATCACAAGTCCCAGCAGCAATGCGCCTGCAAGAATCAGTTTTATGCCTGTCAGACCGCTGATCGACATGAGAATGGAAATCAGGCAGGACATATATAATGCATGATGCCCGGTTAAGAAAATGTATTTCAGCCTCGAAAACCGCGCAAGCAGAATATTCGCACACATGCCAAGCGCAAATATGGAGGCCGTCTGCACAGCGTAGCTGTTTAATGCCAGTGATGTAACCGCTTCGTTATTCGGCACAACTCCCTCTACATGGAAAGCTGCCTGAAACAGATCGCCAAATGGAATAATGGAATCCTGGACAACACCGGCCCCTGCATTCAGCACGATAAATCCGAGTATTGTTTTAATGGTTCCCTTCACACAGGTCTGTACATCCTGACGCTGAAGCAGCAGACCTAGCAGCGCAATCAGACCCACAAAAATTGCCGGTGTAGAAAGCACCTGCTGAATAAACTGTAAAATACCAAGCATAATCTAACTCCTTTTCTCTCTTAGATACGTTCAAAATAATGGTATAAGGTCTGTACATCCGGAGCCTTTAAGATCCTCTCAACTTTATCCTCATCCGACAGTAGCTCCGATATCTGCACCAGCGCATCCAAATGACTGTTATTATCCTTAGCAGCCAATGTCACGAATAATCTGGCCGTCGTTTCTTTGCCGTCAAATTCGATATCCTGCCGGAATAAAGTGATGCCAATCTGCGTTTTGACAGCCCCCTGTTCCGGCCTTGCATGCGGCAACGCAATATGGTCTGCGATAATAATGTAAGGACCTAATTTTTCTACATTTTCAATAATCCCATCCTTATAACAGCTTTCTACATAGCCGCCCTGCTCCAGCGGACGCACAGAGATCCTGATTGCATCCCGCCAGTTGTCAGCCGACTCGCAAATCTGCACATTTTCCTTTTTCAGAAGACTCATGCCAAAATTCCTCCTTCCCAAAGATTTCCTAAAACTTCACTTTGTCCATCCACTTTGTTCGTCTAAACTGTCGTTTCCCGCCACCAGACCATTTCTGTTACGAATCCTTATTTCTACACAGAGTCTTTGCATAGAAGTTCCTTTTTATGCAGAATGCAGGATTATTTTTTCCAAACATATCTGAAATGGAAAATACATACATTCAAAAAAACTCTGTAAATCTTGAATAACCAAGATCACAGAGTTTTTTCATATCAAATTTTTGCCTGTTTTATTTATTGATGTTCTTCCAGCCAGCGGACCGCACAATGCGCCAGACAGGCGGAGCCAATCGGACAGACCTCCTCATTAAATTGAACTTTCGGATTGTGGACAGGGGCATCTCCCCGCTCATCCATGTACCCTGCTGAAAGATACATAAATACGCTGGGGACTTTCTCCGCAATAAACGCAAAATCCTCTGAAACACTGATCGACATATCCGGAACAGAATTCAGACCTGGAATCGGCAATTCCTCCATATAGCCTACCAGCTCATCCGTCATTTCCGGATTGCAGATCAGAGGCGGCACCTCAAAGAGCGTCTTGGTTTCTGCCGTTCCGCCAAAAGCTTCCGCTGTCTTCTGTACAACCTCTTTCAGACGGCGAACCATTTTTTCACGGCTGTCTTTATCATTCGTACGCAGGGTTCCCTGAAGGACAGCGGTATCCGGAATTATATTTGGAGCTGAACCGGCCAAAAAGCTGCCAATCGTCAACACACAAGATTTACCAGGATCTGCCTCCCGCGCAATCAGCGATTCCAGGGCAAGGTAAATGTGGGTTCCTATATTGATGGGGTCAATCGCATTGTGCGGATATGCCCCGTGGGCGCCTCTGCCATGGATCGTTATCTCGAAACCATCCACAGCATACATCATGATTCCGCCCCTGTTGTACATGAATTGCCCCATTGGAATTCTGCCAGAACCAACATGGTAGGCCAGGGCGGCATCCACATCCTCCAGTATTCCGTTTGCCAGCATATCCTTTGCGCCCTCAAAGGTTTCCTCCGCAGGCTGGAACATAAAACGAACCCTCCCACCCAGCGTAGTTTCCTTTTCTTTTAACATCTTTGCTGCTGTCAACAGCATAGCCGTATGAAGGTCATGTCCGCAGGTGTGAGCCTCCGTGCCGGTAGGACAGGCAAAGCTTTCGCCGCTCTCATCCGGCATGGGCAGCGCATCCATATCCGCCCGGAGCAGAATTGTTCTACCGCCTTTCCTTCCTAATTCTGCGGTCACACCATGGCCGCAGAGATACGCTTCCAGACCATAATTCCTCAACTGCTCCAAAACATAAGCCTGCCCTTTTGGCATATGCAGACCTACCTCCGCATTTCTATGCAGCCAGCGACGGTGAGCGACTGTTTCCTCACGTAATTCCAACGCTCTTTCATAAAAATTCATAACCATACCTCCCAATTTTCCATAACTAAATCCCAAACCTCTAAGGAAACCTTCGGTGAATCGCATGGATTTACATCGGAAAATGCCGTTTCCCGGCGCAAATCCGGCGATTTTACAGGTTGCTTTGCTTCTGATTCACACTCTTTCTCAGATAATTTCCGATATTCGTCATGCAAAGAAGCGTCACTACCAGAAAAACACCTGGAATCAGAATCATCCACCAGGACCCGCCAAGCAGCGCTTTTTCGGACAAAGACAACATACTTCCCCAGGATATCACCTCAAGCGGCAGTCCAATTCCCATAAAGCTCAATGTGGACTCTGACACAATTGCGCTGCGCACGTTCATAACAACCATAAACATGATGGAAGAAACAAAATTCGGGGTCAGATGCTTCCACAAAATATGAAAAAACCCGCCTCCCATGCAACGCGAGGCAATCACATACTCGCTGTTTCGAATCTGCCGCACCTCAGTCCGTACCACTTTCGCAATGCTTGTCCAGCCTGTCACACCGATTACAAACGAAATTGTCAGCACATTTGCTTTCCCAAGAATAGCCTGAAGCAAAATAACGAGCAAAAGATTCGGTATGCTGAGCAGGATCTCTGTCACCCGCATCAGCAGCGTATCCAGCCACTGCGGCGCAATTCCGCTGACAGCCCCAAACAGAACCGCAATCACCGTTGAGATCGCAGCGGAAAGTAAACCAATCAAAAGCGAGATCCTCCCGCCATACCAGATCATGGAAAAAATGTCCCGCCCCATCGTATCTGTTCCGAACAGAAATTCCGCATCTGGTGCGAGGCTATAGTGCAGCAAATCCATGTACGTGGGGTCCTTCGTCATAATAAAACGATTTCCAAGGCATCCTGCAACAATCAGGACCAATATTCCAATCGAAAAAATGGGCCTGCCCTGATACCACTTTTTTTTCAATTTATCCGGCTGTTCTGCTATGTGCCGGATTCCAACCACCTGAAATTCATCCGGACTCACAGTTGCGTTACCTCCGTTTCTTCCATAATCTCCGCTGCGCGGATTCGCGGGTCAATCTGTTCATTGACTGCCTGGGCAATCATATTGCACAAAATCACTACAACGCCGGACAGAATACACAGAACCATCAGCAGATTATAATCTTTGTATCGTGCGCTCTCATACGAAAGTGTTCCGATTCCCGGGTAGGAAAACACGGTCTCAATAATATACGTTCCTCCAAGCACATGCGGCACGGAAATCGCCATAATACTCAGATACGACGGTATAATATTGCGAAGACAGTGCCGAAACAGAATTTGCTTTTTATCCATCCCCTTCGACCTTGCAAGTAGTACGTAATCTGCCCTTACTTCCTCCAGAAGCTTATTGCGTATCATGTACGCATAATACCAGAGATGATTGAGTACTACAATACTCACCGGCAAAATCAGATGCCAAATCCGATCCAGAATATCATCGCTTTTTCCAACCGTATAAGCGCCGCTTCCGGGCAGCCACCGCAGCTCGACTGCAAAAATAAGCAGTAACAACAAAGACAGCCAAAACTCCGGAATGCAGCTCGTGACTGTACCGACTTTGCAGATCATCCGATCTAAAAATCTATCCTCATACCACGCGCACAGCACCCCAAGCAAAAGCGCCAAAACAAAAATCAAAAGAAAACCGATTCCTCCAAGAATCAGCGTATTCCCGATTCGGCCCCCGATGACATCCAGGACATCCTTTTTGTATTTATACGAAATCCCAAAGTCTCCGCGCACTGCCTGTTCCAGCCACCGCACATACTGAACCGAAACCGGCTCATGCAGCCCAAGCCGTTCTTCCGCACGTTCTCGCTCCTGCGGGCTCATCTTTTCCACCCGGTCTCCATAATAAGAAACCAGAGGATCGCCTGGTGCCATTCTGGAAATATAAAACGTAATCAGAGACAGCAAAAAAACACTGATCGCAAAAATCAGCACTTTCTTCCCAATGTACAGTACTTTATTCTTTTTCATCCTTGCTCCACCGCCTCTATTGATCGATTTCCACATAATGTCCTGGAAGTACCTCTTCCATCCTCCCGCCTCTCACATACTTATCACTTCCAAATTCCGTTGCTTTGCGTGCTCTTTCTCTGAGCGGATCGGGCACGGGAATCGCAGCCAGCAGCTCTTTTGTATAAGGGTGCAGCGGATTTGCATACAGCTCATCGCACGGCGCCAGCTCGACCAGCCGCCCATGGTACATCACACCGACACGGTCGCACAGAAATTCCACCATGGCAAGATCGTGTGCAATAAACAAAAAAGAAAAACCGTGTTCCTCCTGCAAATGGCGGAACAGATTGACAATCTGCGCCTGAATCGACACATCCAGTGAAGCAATCGGCTCATCTGCCACGAGAAACCCAGGCTCCGTAATCAGCGCCCGCGCAATCGCCACCCGCTGCCGCTGACCGCCTGACAGCTCAGACGGATAGCGGTTCAGGCACTGCTCCTCCAGCCCGACCGCCTTCATCTGAAAAAGAGCCTCATCCCGGTATGAGCCATGCATCGGTTTCATATGGCTTACTTTTAAAGGCTCCAGAATAATCTCTTCTACTTTCATTCTCTGATTCAGACTGGACCCGGAATCCTGAAAAATCAGCTGCCTGTCTGTCTGCAGCATTTTACGGTTCTGCCTGAACTGTCCCTTGTCACAGACGTCAATGCCGCGATACAGAATGTTTCCGGAATGCGGCCGAAAAACATTCATAATACAGCGCGCAACTGTAGACTTTCCTGACCCCGATTCGCCGACCAGCCCCAGAATCTCTCCACGGCGAATCTGAAAGGAAACATCATCGACTGCATAGATCACCTGCTTTTTCGTCAGTGGAAATACGTGCGATAAATGCTGTACATCCAGAAGCACTTCTGCTTTTGTGGCATTTCCCGGAACATGCCCAGAAAGCTGCTCCGCTTCCAGTGTCTTTTCGTGTGTCATTGCCGTATCAGATCTCATCGTCTCCGCAATCTGTTCTCTGACATCTGCCGCCCGCTCGTCCAGCAGCCAAGTTGCCGCATAGTGGCTGTCTGTCACACGAAACATTGGCGGTTCTTCCTCATAATCAATTGCAAGCGCATATGCATTGCGGCATGCAAACGCATCCCCTTTGGGCGGATGAATCAAAGACGGCGGCATTCCGGGCAACGTATACAGCCGATCCTTTCCTCTTGAAAGAGCAGGAAGAGAACGAAGCAGGCCCCACGTATACGGATGCTTCGGGTCATAATACACTTCTTCTGTTTTTCCTGCCTCAATGATTTTCCCGGCATACATCACCGCAACGCGGTCCGCGCAGCGCGCCACAACGCCGAGGTCATGCGATACGAGAATCGTGGCTGTGCCAAGCTTTTTCTGTATTTCACGTAGCAGATCAAGAATCTGCGCCTGAATCGTCACATCGAGCGAGGTCGTCGGCTCGTCCGCAATCAGAATATCCGGATCTGAGGCAAGCGCAATTGCAAGAACACTTCGCTGACGCATACCGCCCGAAAAATTCCACGGATACAGATTCGCCCGTTCTTCTGCCCGCTCAATGCCTACCAGCTCCATCAGTTCCAGCACGCGCTTTTTCACCTCCGCCTTTGACAGCTTTGGCTGATGAATCAGGACGGCTTCTGCAATCTGCGCCCCTATCGTCATAGTCGGATTCAGCGACGTCATGGGATCCTGAAATACCATGGAAAACAGATTTCCGCGAAGCTTCTGCATTTCCTTTTCCTTGTAGGAAGTGATATCCACGCCATTTATACAGATACTTCCTGATTTTATTTTCGCATTTCCAGGCAACAGCTTCATGATCGACTTGCACATTATGCTCTTTCCGCAGCCGGACTCTCCCACCACTGCCAGAATTTCTCCTGCGCGTAAGGAAAAGCTTACGTCTCTGACTGCCTCCACTTCTCCTTGCACAGTATCAATACCGACTGATAAATGCTTTACTTCCAGTAATTCAGACATCATTTCCTCCGGATGTTACAATTTTGCTTCCAATTACAAACAGGACGAACCCGGACAAACGGTACAAAACCGAGATTCCCGCAAAAAAGTCACCTCTTGTTCCGTACCGTTTACCCTGGTTCTGATTGTGATAAAAGTCCCGTGAATTATCCGATTATTCTTCTATCGTCCACTCTGCCACGTTCCAGAATATTCCCACACCGTGATGTCCCATAACGGTATCCGGGGCGATTCCTGAGATGGATGATTTTGCTACGTAATTTGCATCAATGTAGCAGATAAAGGCGAAAGCCGGATCATTTGCAAGCTCCTCCTGGAATTTCGCATAAGCTTCACCCCGCACTGCCGGATCATTGGACTGACGCGCCTCGGTCAGATACTGATCTACCATCTTGTTTGAATATCCGGAATAATTTGCTCCCTTGTCTGTCCCAAATACTTTATACGTATGGTCGTCTGCATCAAACGGGCTGCCCCATCCGATCAGATATGCCATCTGTCCGCCCCAGTCGACCTGAGCCGGTATGTCTACTGTCACGTCAAGACCAATCTCCCGCAGCTGCTGTGCGGCTGCCTGCGCCATATCCACGCGCACCTGGTCGCCTGATCCGACACTGATCACAAAGCCAAGCTTTTCCCCGTCTCTGTAATAGAAGCCGTCCTCCTCCATCGTACATCCGGCCGCTTCCAGTATCTCTTTTGCTTTTTCCGGATTGTAATCATAATGTTCCACATTCTCATTATTATAGATGTTTCGCTGTAGCGGTCCGTAAGCTGGCATTCCCTGTCCAAGAATTATGGCATTAATAATTGCCTCGCGGTCGATTCCATAGCAGATTGCCGGAATAATATCTTTGTTTTTCGTCCAGTATTCATTCCAGAAATTAAAGAGAATTCCACGGTAATCCGATGTCTGCATATCATAACACGTATAGCCTTCTCTTTCGGCAAACAGCTGCGCATCCTTCGGCGTCAGAAGCGCCAGATCCAGCTCACCGGCTTCCATTTGCATTGCTTTCGCATTGTCGTCTGTTACGATCTTGAAAATAATCTCGTCGATGTTCGGTTCCCCTTTGAAATATTCCTCATTTTTTTCGAGAATAATCGCCTGGCCCTCATCCCACTCGGCAAGCTTATACGGCCCTGTACCGACCGGATTGCGGAAGAAATCAGATTCCTGCATATTTTCTTCTGCAAGCAGATGCTCGGGAAGAACCGCCATCGTCATATAATCAAGAAACGCCACGTTCGGAGAGGACAGCCAAAATGCAATCGTATAGTCGTCAATTACTTCTATCTCTTCCACATCCTCATAATTCGGTGCATTCTCAGAGCCGTTCTCCGGATCCATAATAGATTCAATCGTAAATTTCACATCGTCTGCTGTAAACGGCTCCCCGTCGTGCCACTTCACGCCTTCTTCCAGATGGAACGTATACTTAAAAGCTTCCTCGTCAAATTCCCAGCTCTTTGCAAGTCCCGGAACGACCTGATTCTCACCGTCGTGCGCGGTCAGACCATTAAAGAGCAGAATATTGATCTCTCCATGTTCATCCATCGCAGGATTGATTCTCGTATAATCACCGCTTCCGTAAACAAGTGTGGATGCTTCTGCCGCGCAAACATTCATACACGCCAATGCAGCGGTTGCTGCAAGAAATAATATTGCTTTTTTCATTTGTTTCCTCCTGTTTTTATATACTGCTTTACCCGCAGCTTCCTGATTCATCAGCTTATAAAATTTGCCCCCAGGCAGTCAAATTTTCTATGTGCTATCTTATCGTGCAGAAGAAATTTTCGCAAGCCTCCCGGGGGGATATGAAACCATTCCTGTTTTTGCCTATCCATTCCGTTTCTGACATAGCTTTTCTCTCAAAAAAGAAATCAGCTCTTTTATTCCCCCACTCAGCTCCGCCCCTTTAT
>ERZ777306.1004-NODE-1004-length-49457-cov-16.790373_pt1 | contig 49457 bp, 42 predicted proteins | sample MGYA00374966_ERZ777306 | MGnify/ENA primary metagenome ERZ777306 (study PRJEB29329, sample SAMN06343882) | mouse gut metagenome | isolation source: Mouse cecum | place: Austria: Vienna | collected 2014-11-15 ... | reverse complement strand
CGACCGCCTGCTGGCCTATCGCCCGGGCTTCCGGCGTTACCTGTTCGGGCTGGCCAGGTTCCTATATCGTCGCAGCGGAGCGAAAGAATAAAAACAGCCGTTCATCGCAATGATGAACGGCTGTTTTCATAACTCTGCTCTTTACATCGAAGGGCAACGGTCGAATGTCATTTACTTCTGCTCCCCGGCAGGCAGCACCTCACCCTTCTCGTTGAAGAGCACGTCCGAAGTCTTCCCTTCGGCATCGGCAAGTGTCACTTTGTAGGTCTTGACATCCTCCTCGGTCTTCACATAGGCGGCCTTGATGGTCTGTCCCTCGTAGCTCTTGGCTACGGCATCCTTGACAGCCTGCGGAAGCTGGTCGGTTTCGATAGCCTCGAATTCATTTTCGGCGGTTACCGAAATCTGAGCCTTCGGGGCGATTGCAGTGCTGGCATACGCGGCATTGAAGCCGAGGGCTGCGAAAAGAGCAGCGGCGATAAATACTTTTTTCATTTTCGTAATGTGTTTAATTAAACTTAAAATCTCCTTTTTTTCAAGGTTGCTGATACAAATTTATCGACATCCCGAGCACAATCCAAGCAAGTGATTATGAACGGCATTTTTCCGATGACGGATGTTTCCCGGGTTCTATTTCGTCCCGCCTCCGAGGGCATGGTAAAGCGTGATGACGCCCTGTATCTCGTCGTAGCGGTCTTCCGATTCCGCCAGTTCGGCCTGCAAAAGTTTCTGCTGGGCGGTGAGCACTTCCAAATAGTGGGTTCGCCCGTACTTCATCAGCAACTTGGTATTCCATACGGCGGCTTTCAGATTCAGAATCTGCTTGCGGTCTATACCCAGCCGCTTGCGGGCCGTCTGCCAGAGGATAAGTGCATTGTTCACCTCGTTGCCGGCATCGAGCAGACTTTGGCGGAATTGCAGCAATGCCTCCTGCTGCCGTGCGCGGGCTATTTTCAGCCGGGCGACGTTCTCGCCTTTATGGAAAAGAGGTTGCACCAGCGAACCGACCGCATTGAAAAGCCACGTTCCCGGATTGGATATGGTCCCCGCATGATTGGTCCATCCGATGGTACCGGAAAGCGTGATACGCGGATAAAAAGCCGAACGGGCTTCGCCGGTGGCATAGAACGACTGCATCAGGGCAAACTCCGCTTCCCGCACATCCGGACGGTTGCCGACCAGCGACAGAGGAAGCCCGGCGGACAAGCTGTCTGGAAAGTGCTGGTCGGCAAGCACGCCGCGTTCCAGCTTTACAGGAGCAATTCCCAGCAATGCACAGACCGTATTCTCCAGCTCTCCGATGCGCTTTTCCAACGTGAGGATGGAACCTTCCACCTCCAACTTGTTGGCACGTGCCTGCAACACGGCAGCTTCCGTAGTTTTCCCTGCCCGTTTGAGCGCGGAAAGCGTGCGGATATTCTCCTGCCATGTCGTCAGCGTGCGGCGGCTGATCTGCAACTGCTCGTCGAGCATCAGCAGCGTATAGTAACTGTCGGCAACGGTGGCGACCAGACGTGTCTGCATCGCCTGCTCGTATGCCCGGCTTTGCCCGAGAGCCGCCTTGGCTCCGGCTTTCGCATTGCGCTGCCGGCCGAGGATGTCCAATTCCCACTCTGCCGAAGGGCCGACCGAATAGGTTCGTTGCGCAGGACGTCCGTCGGAATGACTTACTTGCCCTGCCCGCCGAGAGAGACGAACGGAAGAAATGCCAAACGGGAGGATTGCAGGACGGCTTCCGCCTCCATGACCTCGTTGCGGGCGGTCTGCAAGTCGAACTCCGAAACCACCTCTTCTTCCAGAAGCCCCTTGTTGCTCTCCAGAACCAGCCGGGCGGTGGAGAGCACCGCTTCGGCACTTTTTACATTGGCGACGGCGATGTCGTGCGCAGCCTTGTAAGGCACCTGGTCGATGACGATAATACACTATCCTTACGTACCGCATCGCCCTCCTTCATTCGGATGTCCGTAATCTGACCGCTTACCTGCGGACGAATCTCCACGGTCTGATACCCCCGTATGGTAGCCGTATAACCGCTGCGGAGCGTGCGGCTGCTCAACGTTACCGTATCCGTATGGAAGTCGAAGAGGGCGTGCTCCGTTTCACGACGCAAAACCACATCATGAAAAAGCGGCACGAAAAGGAGCCTGCCGTCGGCATCGAAAACTGCCGCGCACGGTTGGAACTGCTCTATCCCGGGCGTTTCACGCTGACCGCCCGGGAAGAAAACTCCGAGTATGAACTGAATCTGACCATACGCCTCAAATGAAAAAGATAAATTGCATCGCCATAGACGACGAACCCATAGCACTGTCCGTCATATCCCAATTCTGCTTGCGGACGGGCGGTCTCGACCTGCTTACCTACAGCAAACCGCAGGAAGGATTGCAAGCCGTCATCGACAGGCAACCCGACATCGTTTTCCTCGACATAGAGATGGATTGCCTGAACGGTCTCGACATCGCACGCAAACTGCCGGCATCGACCTGCTTCATCTTCACCACAGCCTACATCCGCTACGCCCTCGACGGATTCGACCTCGATGCTGCCGATTTCCCGCTTGCATTCTCCCGGGAACATGAAAGGACTCAACAGGGCAGAATAGTACATATAAATGAACAAGAAAGAACTGATACGCACCATCTCCCGCGAGCTCGACTCACCCATGTCGCAAGATAAAATCGCATTCGTGCCCGAGCTGAAATACCTGCTCGACATGTGCAAGAAACACACCCTCGAACTGGAGAGCATATTCCCCTGCAACACGAAAGAGGAGGAGCACGCTTTCGAACTGCTGTGCAGAGCCTATGTCGAGGCCCGCTATAACGACCGCTTCGCCGTCGGGAAAGAGGTGATCGACATCCTCGTCCCGAGAATCGAACTCCTGATCCGGACCGTCGAAAAAGTCGGCCGCGACCGCATCGCCTTCTACGACAGCAAATCGAGAGATAGCCGTAGCCCCGAGAGCGAGACCGACCGCGTGTCGGGACGCCGTCAGAAGCGGAAAACTGCGCCGACCGCATGCACGGTGAAGATTTTCGCCGCATGATCCGCACGATTTTATGAATTGTTTTGTACTTTTGCGGTTCGAAACATTCGACATTCAAAAACGAAAACCAATATGCTTACACTGAAGCAACTGCGTGACGACCGCGAGGCAGCCATCCGCAAACTGGCCAAGAAGGGTGTGGACGCCGCACCCGTGCTGGACCGTATCGAAATGCTGGACGACCGGCGCAAGGCCCTCCAGACCGAGCTGGACAACTGTCTGGCCGAGCAGAACAAGGCCGCCAAGCAGATCGGAGCCCTGATGGGTCAGGGCAAGCGCGACGAGGCCGAAGAGATGAAACGGTTCGTCGCGGACCTGAAGGAGAAGTCGGCCTCGCTGTCGGCCGAGCAGAAGAGCGTGGCCGACGAATTGCAGGCGGCCATCGTGACGCTGCCCAACTTCCCGGCAGAGATCGTGCCCGAGGGCAGAACCGCCGAGGACAATCTGGTCGTGAAGCTCGTGGAGAGCTACACCCCCCTGCCCGAGAACGCCCTACCCCACTGGGAGCTGGCGAAGAAATACGACATCATCGACTTCGATCTGGGCGTGAAGCTCACCGGCGCCGGCTTCCCCGTCTACAAGGGCAAGGGCGCCCGCCTGCAGCGCGCCCTGATAAACTACTTCCTCGACTGCAACACGAAGGCCGGCTATTTGGAGGTGGAGCCTCCCGTGATGGTGAACGAGGCATCGGGATTCGGCACCGGACAGCTGCCCGACAAGGAGGGGCAGATGTATCACGCCACGGCCGACAACTTCTATCTGGTCCCCACGGCCGAGGTTCCCGTGACGAACATCTACCGCGACGTCATTCTCGACGAGAAGGATTTCCCGGTCCGGATGACCGCCTACACCCCCTGCTTCCGCCGCGAGGCGGGCTCCTACGGCAAGGACGTGCGCGGCCTGAACCGACTGCACCAGTTCGACAAGGTCGAGATCGTGCAGCTGTCGCTGCCCGAAAAGAGCTACGAGGCACTGGACGGCATGGTCGCCCACGTGGAGTCGATCGTCAAGTCGCTGGGGCTGCCCTACCGCATTCTGCGGCTGTGCGGCGGCGACATGTCCTTCACCTCGGCACTGACCTACGATTTCGAGGTCTACTCCGAAGCCCAGAAGCGCTGGCTGGAGGTGTCGTCGGTGTCGAACTTCGAGTCGTTCCAGGCAAACCGCCTGAAACTCCGCTACAAGGATGCCGACAAGAAGACCCGACTGGCCCACACGCTCAACGGTTCGTCGCTGGCCCTGCCCCGCATCGTCGCCGCCCTGCTGGAGAACAACCAGACCCCCGAGGGAATCCGCATTCCCGAGGTGCTGATTCCCTACACGGGTTTTGATATTATCGAATAATTGCCTATATTTGCATCACATACTTTACAAACTTAAAAATTAAAACTATGGCTTACAAAATTTCTGACGCTTGTGTTGCCTGCGGTACCTGCATCGGCGAGTGCCCGGTAGAGGCTATCTCGGCTGGCGACATCTATGTTATCGACGCTGACAAGTGCATCGACTGCGGCACCTGCGCAGGCGTTTGCCCCAGCGAGGCGATCTCTCCCGCAGAGTAATCGTCGGACGATGATAGTGCACGGGCGGTTGTCTTCGGACAGCCGCCCGTTCGCTTTTCCGCCGGACCATTTTCCTGCGGTTCGCACCGGTTCACGCCGATCCGACCGTCGAGACCCCTCGGCTTCGCTCGGGGTGACAGAGCAATTCACAATGCACAATTCACGATGCACGATTGTTCTGTGTCTGTCATGTTGAGCGAAGGGGCGACCAGCCCCGAAGTCGAAACATCTCGACTTGACGGAGCATTCACCATTGCGACCCGCACGAGTTCATGCCCGTACGACCGTCGAGCCCCCTCGGCAGGCTCGGGGTGACATGCGGGTACGCCCGTATCGCCCGGAGTTACAAAAAAAGGGCCGTCCCGAAGGACAGCCCTCATTTTCGTTGCCTGAATTCGGTTTAGCGTACCTTGCCGAAAGCGGGAGCCAGCACGGCATTGCACGAAGCGGCGGCACCCAGCACGGCGGGAACCTGGAACGGACGCTCGACATAGTTGCGACGCACCGAGCGGACAGCCTTCACCGAAGCGGCAGCCGTTCCGGTCGTCGTGAAGTAGGCCTTCGCGATATCGCCGTCCAGCGTCTCCTCAGCATTCATGTAGTAGGCATAGGCGCAGTAGCGGGTACCGGGTTCCAGTTCGCCGTAAGACCCCTTGACCGAACCGGTATAGAGCAGATCATTCTGATCGAAGAGCTGGTAAACCGTCATTCCGGTAATATTCTGAGAGGACATGTAGTCATAGTAGAAAGCCAGATCCTCGGAGAAGAGTTGGGCATCCGAAGCGAACTGATCGACATAGTCGGCATACTCCACCATGATCGTGTAGGGCTTCGTCGCATCGGCGGGAACGATCTCCATATCGACCGACGAATTCGTCGGGTTGCTGAGCGTAATGGTACCGAAAGCGTAGTTGCCAGGATTGACGGGCGTATCACCGCCGGCAGGCGTAGTAAAGGTCTGGGTCTGGGTAGCCGAAACTACCTCGAGTTTCTCCTTGTCGAATCCGAACAGAACAAACGTGAAGCTCGTCGATGCCGACAAACCGCTGAAGGAGATGCGGCCCGTATCCTGATCCTCCGGAAGGGTATATACGCTTTTCAGCATATTTTCGCCGAAGGTGGAGATGATGACATCGGCCAGATCATTCTTGTCGATCGACGAGATGGCCTCGGTGGTGAACAAACCGATATAGAACGACGATCCGGGAGTGCCGGTCACGGAGACCTCCGCAGTCGTCGAGGTAACCTGACCCAAAGAGAGCACGAAGTCGGACTCGGCCAGCGGCAGCAGCTGGACGGTCTCGACGACCACGTCCGTCAGGATCTCGCCCGAAGCGGAGAGGCCGAAGACGACGACAGCGACCTCGGAGCCGGCCGAGAACATCCACAGACTACGCAGGCTGGGAATCGTGGCGGCACCCTTATAGATATACTCGTTGTCGACGGCACCCAGATCGATACCATCGCTGAGATCCTGCTCGACCAGCGCCTTGGCGATCTCGCTGCCCGTAAGCTCGGCGGTTACGGCGGCGGGAACGATACCCACATAGTAGTTGCCAGTGTAGCTGTTCGGCTTCACCGACAGCGCGAAATCGGTAGCGGTAATGTTCGAAGCGGTAACCGTGAAAGCCTCATTCTCCGGACCCGGTTCAGGGTTTACGGGAACCTCCTGGTGGGGGGGGGTAGGCTCGTCATTGGAACTGCACGAAGGCAGAGCGGCAGCGATCAATGCGAATGCGGCGAAGGCCATCCAAAATCTTTTCATTTTCTCAACTTTTTTAATAAGACACTCTTTCTTCCTCATCGGATCCCTGTCGCAAGGCCAACCTCACCCGATTCGATAAGTTTCATTTCACAAATTTATAATATTATTTTTATTTTACCTCGCTTTCTCCCGATTCTTTTCGATTCCACCACCCTCCTTATGAAGAAAAAACGACGATTTGCAGCGCCGATCCGCCCTTTCCGCTTTCAATCCGAAACCGAAACCGGGCATTCGCATACGAATCGCAACCGGAATTTTTCCACAAAAAAATTCCGGGGTCCGGCTGTTTGACGGCCGGACCCCGAAACGTAACAGGATTTCTACGTACCTATCGACGAGCTCTTTCCGTAAGATCGGCGATACGGCGCGGGGACTTGAGCGTCTTCGCCCGGAAATCCGACGGGACGGGAGAAGCCCCCTCCTTCGTCAGATCGACCACTTCGCGCAGAATCGGTCCGTAATTGCCTGCAGCGTCCTGCGCCACACCGCAAATCGTATTCTCGCCCCAGTAGCAGATGATCAGCATCTCGGTCTGATCCTTCGACGAGTCACCCATTCCCACCAGATTGTTGATGACGTTGCGGTCGCTGCTGCCGGTCAAATCACCCAGGAACGAGTAGAGATACCAGTGTGCGGCATCGGCCGTCGGCTCCGCCAGCACGGCCAGCACGGCATAGCCGCGGGCCGAAGCGAAGGTCTCGGGTTCGGCCTCGTAGAGGGCGTCGCCATCGTACCAATGATACTCCTTCAGGGCGATTCCGGCCGTCGAGGGCTCCTGCTTGAGCGAGCGGAAAGGCTCGCCCACCGCAAAGGGCGCGGCCGCCTGACCGTACTGATCGACACAGACCGCCCACATCCGATACTCGGTATCGGGCGTGAGATTCATGTCGAAATTCGTCTCTCCGACCTGTGCGATAGCCTCCACGGTCTCGACACGCGAGTGGAAATCTTCCGCATAAAAGTCGACCATGCTCTTCAACACGGCATTCATCACCTGCTCCCGGTCACCGCCGTAAAAGTCCAGATAATGCTGGTAGAGGCTCTCCTCGATCACGTCGGAGACATAGACGGCCAGCGGCTCGGAAGGAGTCGTGACGAAATTGGAGTAGGTGTAGGCTGCCAGCGTATAGTCGAACGCAAAGCTGCAGGAGGCAGGGTCGCCGCCGGAGAGCGTCTCCATCGGCACGCGCGTCACGTCCGTCGTAATCATGCCGTCCTGATATCCGAAGGCGATCACCTCGTATTTCCAGCCGGGCTTCAGCTCCGCGTCCATCTCCGTATTGGAAATGGTCTTGTCGCCCGCATGGCAGCGCTCGGGAAGGCCGCCCCACGAGGTGTAGAGGTCGATCAGATAACGGGCGTACTCTGCGTCGGTCAACCCCTCGTCGATGCCCACGGGACGAATGTCCAGAAAATAGGGGTCAGCGTTCGCAGTCTCCACGGCGATGCGGGCGCTGGTGTGACCCACGTCCGACACCTCGATGCTGAAGGTGTTGTCCGAAGAGACGGGTGCCAGCGTGGTGAACTCTTTCGAGACCACCTCGGTCGTGGCGTATGCCTCGGAGTTGATGCCTACGGCGATCACGTGATACTTCGTTCCAGGCTCCAGTCCGGACATCTCGTAATCCTCGTCGCCGGACGAAGTCATCATCTTGACCGCTTCGGTGAAGGAGTAGCCGAACTCACCCATCAGGCGCTCCTCGAGGAACCACTGGAGATAGTCGTTCACTCCGTTGCGCTCCATGACACTGAAGTCGTTGTCATCGAGCACATCCCAATAGTAGGTCGACTGCTTGTCCGCCGGCGAGATGCCGATGGTTACACCCACAGCCGAGATGTCGGATACCGAGATTTCGAAAAGAGACGGACCGACCGGATCAACCGGATCGACCGGCGGCATTACGGGTTCGTCGTTGCTGCTGCAAGCGACCGAAGCGAAACCGGCGAGCAAAGCGACGATCCGCAGAAGAAAAAATTGTCGTTTCATCGTTCGTAATTTTTTAAATAAACGGATGCCTCACGGCATCCGGAGCAAAGGTAGCAATTATTTCCGATTTTCTGTCCTTACGGTCGAGAATCGTCACTCGTCGTAGAGCAGGTAGGGGCGGCGGCGCTCGCGGAACCGCGCCGCATCGTCGCGCCAGCGAGCCTCGATCTCCTCGGCAGAGGCCCCTTCAAGAATCATGCACCGCACGTATCCGACCCCGATCAGCTTCTCGAACATCGGCGTGAAGAAGGCTTCGCCCCGGTCCATCTCCCGGAAAGCCTCCACGAGCCACCTCAACGAAAGGCCGCGCGGCGCCGTACCCGCCCCGCGCAGGTCAAGCCCGCCGCACAGCTCCCCCTCCAGCAGGGGCGACCGGGCTCCGGCCGTCGCACGGGGCGTGAAGCGGTGATCGTAACCGGGCCGGTTCAGCAGATCGGGATGGCCGAAGCACTCGAAGGGGCGGTCCGTACCGCGGCCGACGCTCAGCACCGTCCCCTCGAAGAGGCAGAGCGAGGGATAAAGCTCGACCGAGCGGTCGGTCGGCAGGTTGGGCGACGGCGGAACCGGAAGCCGGTACGGAGTCGCATGCGTATAGTTCCGGCAGGGCACCACCGTCAGCCGGCAGGGTTTCGCCCACCCTTCGCCGACCGACATGCGGGCGATCTCGCCCATCGTCAGGCCGTGCAGCACGGGAATCGGCAGTGCCCCGACCCCCGACTTGTATTTCAGATCCAGCAGCGGACCGTCCACCTCGTCCCCGTGCGGATTGGGCCGGTCGAGCACCACGACCGTACGATCGAAATCGGCGCAGGCATCCATCATCCGCAGCATGGATATATAATAGGTGTAGAAACGCACCCCCACATCCTGCATGTCGACCACCAGCACGTCGAACGAACGCATCGCCTCATCCGACGGGCGCAGCGTCCGCCCGTCGTAGAGCGAACGGATCGGAATCCCGGTCCGCTCGTCGGTCGAACTGCGGACCCGCTCGCCCGCATCGGCCGTACCGCGGAATCCGTGCTCGGGCGAGAAGATCCCCGTGACCCGGAAACCCCGGCCGTACAACCGGTCCACCAGATGCTCTCCGTCCACCACGGGCGTATGGTTAGCCAGCAGGGCGACCCGACGCCCCTCCAGCAGCGGATAGTAGGCGGCCGTATCGGCTGCCCCCACCCGAATCTCCGCCGACTCAGGCCGCTGTCCCCGGCAGTCCGTCACCGCCGTCAGAAAACTCAATACGAAAAAAATCAGTCGTCCCATAAGGCAAATATATGTAAAATCCGTGCATTCCCGAAAGAATGCACGCTCCACTCCCTATAATGCGGATTTAAGTCACGTTACTCCCCGCCGCCGGTCTCCATCAGGTAGGCCTTGATGAAGAGGTCGATATCGCCGTCCATCACCGACTCGACGGCCGAGGTCTGCACATTGGTGCGGTGGTCCTTCACGCGGCGGTCGTCGAAGACGTAGGAGCGGATCTGCGAGCCCCACTCGATGCGCTTCTTCGTAGCTTCCAGCGCCTGCTGGGTCGCCATGCGCTTATCCAGCTCGCGCTGATAGAGCTTCGACTTGAGGATGCGCATGGCATTCTCCCGGTTCATCAGCTGCGAACGGGTCTCCATGTTCTCGATCAGGTACTCCACCGGCTCGCCCGTGTCGGCATCCTTGCCGTGGTAGCGCAGGCGGACGGCCGTCTCGACCTTGTTGACGTTCTGACCGCCGGCGCCCGACGAGCGGAACGTATCCCATTCGATGTCCGAGGGGTTCACCGTGATCTCGATCGTGTCGTCGATGGCGGGCGATACGAAGACCGACGCGAAGGTGGTCTGCCGCTTGTTGTTGGCGTTGAACGGCGAGAGACGCACCATGCGGTGCACGCCGTTCTCGCTCTTGAGATAACCGTAGGCGTACTCGCCCTCGATCTCGAGGGTGCAGGACTTGACCCCCACCTCGTCGCCGGCCTGATAGTCGAGCGTCTTGACCCGGTAGCCGTGCGCCTCGGCCCAGCGGGTGTACATGCGCAGCAGCATGGAGGCCCAGTCCAGCGCCTCGGTGCCTCCTGCTCCGGCGTTGATGTCGAGAATGGCGCCCAGCTTGTCCTCGTCGCGGCGCAGCATGTTGCGAAGCTCCAGCTGCTCGATGTGCTCCATCGCCGCGGCATAGAGTTCGTCGAGCTCCGCCTCGGTCGAAACCCCCTCCTTCACGAAGTCGGGCATCAGCTCCAGATCCTCCACCTCCTTGGCGATCCGCTCGTAATCCTCGATCCACACCTTGATGCCCGAAACCTTCTGCAACTGGACGCGGGCCCGTTCGGGGTCCTCCCAGAAGTCGGGCTCCTGGGTCTTCTCCTCCTCGTTGCGCAGATCGATGCGCTTCTGTTCGATATTCAGACATCGGGCCAGCTCGCGGCAGCGTGCCGCAGCCTCCTTGATCTGTTCTGCAAGTACCATAGATTCCAGCGAATTGCGCGTCCTACTCCAGTTCCCAGTCGTATCCGTCCTTGCGGTCCTTGACACGAATGCCGATGGCCGTCAGTTCGTCGCGGATGCGATCCGACGTGGCCCAGTCGCGGTCGGCCTTCGCCTTCATGCGCTGGTCGAGCAGCAGATTGACCAGCGGGGTCACCAGATCCCGGCCGCCCTGCGCTCCGGCCGCCTTCTCGTCCTTGAGCCCCAGCACGTCGAAGACGTAACGGTGCACCGTAGCCCGCAGGCGCTCCAGATCGTCGGCCGCGAGGGTCTGCTGCCCGTCGGCCAGCTGGTTGATGATGCGCACCCAGTCGAAGAGGGCGGAGATCACCATCGGCGAGTTCAGGTCGTCGGCCATAGCGGCGGCGCAGCGACGCTCCAGCTCCGCGGGATCGACCGTCGAGGCGGCCGCGGATCCGATCTTCGCCAGCGTCTCGACCCCCTTCATCAGACGGTCGAGCCCCTTTTCGGCGGCCTGCAGCGCCTCGTTCGAGAAGTCGAGCGTCGAGCGGTAGTGGGCCTGCAGCACGAAGAAACGGATCGTCATGGGCGAGTAGGCCTGCGCCAACAGCTTGTGCGAACCAGTGAAGAGCTCCTCCAGGGTGATGAAGTTGCCCAGCGACTTGCCCATCTTCTGGCCGTTGATCGTAATCATGTTGTTGTGCACCCAGTACTTGGCCGAGTCGTGGCCCAGCGCGGCGGTCGACTGCGCGATCTCGCACTCATGGTGGGGGAACATCAGGTCCATGCCGCCGCCATGGATGTCGAAGCGCTCGCCCAGATACTTGGTGCTCATGGCCGAGCACTCCATGTGCCAGCCGGGGAATCCGTCGCTCCAGGGCGAGGGCCAGCGCATGATATGCTCGGGCGACGCCTTCTTCCAGAGGGCGAAGTCGAACGAGCGGCGCTTGTCGCTCTGGCCGTCCAGCTCGCGGGTATTGGTGAGGATGTCGTCCAGGTTGCGGCCCGAAAGACGTCCGTAGTCGTGTTTGCGGTTATAGGCCTCGACGTCGAAATAGATCGAGCCGTTCGATTCGTAGGCGAAGCCGGCATCGAGAATCCGTTTCACGAACTCGATCTGCTCGATGATATGGCCCGAGGCGTGGGGCTCGATCGAGGGGGAGAGGACGTTGAGCTCATCCATCGCCCGGTGATAGCGCTCCGTGTAGTAGTGGGCCACCTCCATCGGCTCCAGCTGCTCCAGCCGCGCCTTCTTGGCGATCTTGTCCTCGCCCTGATCGGCATCGTGCTCCAGATGACCCACGTCGGTGATGTTGCGCACGTAGCGCACCTTGTAGCCCAGCGAACGCAGATAGCGGAACAGCAGGTCGAAGGTCACGGCCGGGCGGGCGTGTCCCAGGTGGGGGTCGCCGTAGACCGTGGGTCCGCAGACATACATGCCGACCCGGCCGGGGGTCAGGGGTTCGAACTCCTCCTTGCGGCGGGTGAGCGTATTGTAAAGGGATATTTTCGTCGTCTCCATAATGGCTGTAATTTTCGGCAAAATTAACAAAAGATTCTCAAAAATCAAAGCAGCGGCCGGGAGCGGTCGATCCACTGCGGAGCGGGCAGCGGGAGCCGGTCGGACGGCTGCGGACGGAGCACCCGCGTAGCGGCCCGGCGGCGGTTCGGAGCGTCGAAAGCCGCGAAAGTCTCGTAGTCGAACACCCACCCCTCGCCATAGGCGAGCTTGTGGATGCGGCGGTAGATCGCCTCGCGGCTGACGGGGTTGAACCCGCCCGCGTCGTATTGCCGCATCAGGCTCCGATGCGAGGAGCGCCACACCCCGTAGGGATAACCGTCGCCCCCTTCGTAGTAGCCCAGGTCGGACTCCGCGTAGCGCGGATCGTCCAGATAGCGCGACCAGGCGCACTGCGTCCGGTCGCCCCGGTAATCGACGTTGCGACTGTAACCGTATTGCTGACGCCTGATCTGCGTCGTGCGCCTGTCATCGGGGATCGCCGTCGTATATCCGGGCTCGATATACTCGTCCGCCAGTTTGGCGAACCCGTGCCCCGCCGCTTCGTGGATTACCACGTAAATCCAATCCTCCACGTCGGCATAGGCACAGTATGCGATGGAGAATCCGCGGCCGTAGTCCCCTTCGAGCGGCGACGACGCGTCGGACAACGCCTTGGGCCCCCACATGTGGCAGGTACCCGCCCAGCGGACTTGGTTGACGATCACCACGACCAGCAGCTCATCCAGCCGGCCGGTGCTGTTGCGCAGCGAGGGCACCCGCCGGGCATAGTCGAGCACGACGCCCACATTTCCCCGGATGTCCCTCCCCTCGCCGAACGACACCCCGAGCGCCGTACTGTGCCTCTCCGACACCGCCTCGTGCCGCGACACGGCCTTTACGGCGAAGACGTTGAACAGGTGACGGAATGACCGGTAGGGCTCCTCGGAGAAGAAGGCGTCCGCCGCCTGCCGCATCTTTTGCATGTAGACCCCGTTCGCCACCAGGCGGTCGCTGAAGGCGTCGCCCATCAGCACGATATCGATGCCGCGCCCCTCGGTCGCCCGCTGGAGAAGGACCGCCTTGCCGTCCTCCGAAAAGTCGGAGGACTCGTAATCGGGATCGAACGTCGTGTCGGGTATCGTGTCGGGATCGGGTTCGGGCTCCGGATCGGGGAATTCCACCGGCCTGACGGGAGCGGGCGCGGGAAGTTCGTCCTGCGAACAGCCCGTCGGCAGGACGAAAAGCGCAAGCGCCGCCGTCAGCGTTAACCATGTTCTTTTCATAAGGCATTAGATTTGAGCGGTCAATATACGTTTTTCCGGACAAAAATCCAAAGATCGGCGCAGAAAAGGAGCGCTTTTCGCCAAAAACGGCTCTCTTTCCGAAATAGGCGTTGCCGTTTGTCGTTATTTTGTTACTTTTGCAGGTCAATCGGAAACAAACGAAACGCAAATATGGATTTCAAGAAATGGAACAACCGGGTCGGTTGGGCGGTGTTCGCCCTCTCGGCCGCAGTCTATCTGGCGACGATGGAGCCCTCGTCGAGTCTCTGGGACTGCTCCGAATTCATCGCCACCTCCTACAAGCTGGAGGTGGGACACCCGCCCGGGGCGCCGCTCTTCATGCTGCTCTCGCGCCTGGCTACCATCCTGGCCCCCTCGACCCACTACGTGCCCCATGCGGTCAACGCCCTGAACTGTCTGGCCTCGGCCTTCTGCATCCTGTTCCTCTTCTGGACGATCACCCACATGGGCCGCCGGCTCTACACCCGCGGCGAGCGCCAGCTCACCGTACCCGAGACATGGGCCGTGCTGGGTGCCGGCATCGTAGGGGCGCTGGCCTACACCTTCACTGACACCTTCTGGTTCTCGGCTGTCGAAGGCGAGGTCTACGCCCAGTCGTCGATGTTCACCGCTCTGGTCGTATGGCTCATGCTGAAGTGGGAGGAGCAGGCCGACGAACCCCACTCCCTGCGCTGGATCGTGCTGATCGCCTATCTGATGGGGCTGTCGATCGGCATCCATATCCTCAACCTGCTTACCATCCCGGCCCTGGTGTTCATCTACTACTTCCGCCGCACGAAGCGGATCACCTGGCGGGGCATCTTCTACGCCTCGCTCGCATCGGGAGCCATCCTGCTCTTCATCAACGGATTCATCATCCCCTACACGGTCTACTTCGGCGCGATGGTCGACCTTTTCTTCGTCAACGTGCTGGGGCTGCCCGTCAACCTGGGCATGGTGCTCTTCTGCCTGGCTCTGTTCGGGGCGCTGGGCTGGAGCGTGTGGTACACCCACCGGCGCGGACTGGCGACCGCCAACATCCTGCTGCTCTGCACGACGCTGATTCTGGTCGGCTACTCCTCCTACGCATCGGTGACTATCCGGGCCGCCGCGAACCCGCCCATGAACAGCAACAACCCGAGCAATCCGCACGCCCTGCTGAGCCTGCTCAACCGCGACCAGTACGGCCAGCGTCCGCTGCTCTACGGCGCCTATTACTCGGCACCCGCCACCGACTACAACACCAAGACGGTCTACTATCTGGACGAGGACGGCAAGTACAAGCCGGCCGAGGTCATCACCTCGACGCTCCACGACCCGCAGTTCATGCACCTCTTCCCCCGCATGTGGGACAGCCGCTATTCGGACCGCGACTACAAGCCCTGGGCGGCCTACCGCGTCAAGGAGCAGCCGGTACGCAACGAGCAGGGCGAGGTCGAGCGCGACGCGCAGGGACGCCCCCGCTACGAGACCGTGCTCGACTACGGCCGCACGGTGCGCTACAACGACGGCGAGCAGAACCGCAGCGTCACCGAGCCCACGTTCCTGGAGAACCTGAACTTTTTCCTCAACTACCAGCTCAACTACATGTACTGGCGCTACTTCCTGTGGAATTTCGTAGGCCGCCAGAGCGACATACAGGCCCTGCACGAGACCATTCTCGACGGTAACTGGCGCTCGGGATTCGACAAGCTCGACGCCCTCTACATCGGCCCGCAGAGCGAGGAGGTGCTGCCCCGCGAGATCGCCGAAAACCGGGGCCGGAACGCCTACTACTTCCTCCCCTTCCTGCTGGGGCTGATCGGCCTGATCTATCAGCTGAACCGCGACCAGCGCAACTTCGCCGTCACGATGTGGCTCTTCGTCATGATGGGCATCGCGCTGGTGGTCTATTTCAACACCTCGCCCAACGAACCCCGCGAGCGCGACTACGTATACGCCGGATCGTTCTACGCCTTCTCGATCTGGATCGGTCTGGGCACGATGGCCCTGCGCGACGCACTGGCCCGGCTCGCCCGCCGCGACAACCGCACCGTGGCGCTGGCCGCCACCCTCGTCTCCCTCAGCGTTCCGGCCATTCTCTGCGCCGAGAACTGGGACGACCACGACCGCTCGGGCCGCACGATGGCCCGCGATATCGGCTGGAACTACCTCCAGTCCACGCTGCCGAACTCCATCATCCTGAACTACGGCGACAACGACACCTTCCCTCTCTGGTTCAATCAGGAGGTGGACGGCGTACGTCCCGACGTGCGGATCATGAACACCAGCTATCTGGGCGGCGAGTGGTACATCGACGAGATGAAGCTCAAGGCCAACGACGCCGACGGCGTGCCCTTCTCGCTGCCGCGCCGCAAGTACACCTATGCCAACGACATCGTGCTGGTCGACCCGCTGATCGACCGTCCGCTGGAGCTCAAGGAGGCCATGCGCTTCATCCTCAACGACGATCCCCGCACGCAGGTGCCCCTGATCGACGGCACCTCGACCGATTTCCTCCCGGCCAAGCTCTTCGCCCTGCCGGTCGACAAGGAGAACGCCCTGAAGTCGGGCATCGTGAAGCCCGAAGATGCCGACCTAATGGTCGACACGGTCTATTTCCAGATCAACAAACGGTCGATCAACAAGAGCGAGCTGATGCTGCTCGACCTGCTGGCCCACTTCGACTGGAAACGACCGATCTACTTCACCCAGCCCTACATCCTGCAGGGACTGAGCTCGAAACAGCGCGCGGCCGACGGCTCCTCGACCCCCTCGCTGATGGACTACCTCCAGTTCGACGGCTACGGCTACCGCTTCGTGCCGATCCTGACCCCGTATGAAAGCGCATGGGAGATCGGCCGCATAGACCCCGACTACGTATATCCGCTTCTCATGGATACCTTCCGCTACGGCAATCTGTCCGACCCGAAGGTCTACGTGGACAACTTCATCCAGTACAACCTCTCCGCATCGCGCACCCGCGAAAGTTTCGCCCGCGCGGCGAAGGCGTTCCTGCTGCGCAACGACAAGGAGAAGGCGCTCGAACTGCTGGACGAGGGGTTGAAGCGTCTGCCCACCTCGAAGATCCGCTTCACGGAGGCCAACACCTACCCCTTCATCGAGGCCTACTACGCCATGGGCGAAAACGAAAAGGGCGACGCCCTCACGCGCGAATACGCCCAGAACCTGATGGAGTACATCGACTACTACCTGGGCTTCGAAGGGGTGCAGGGCAAGCTGGTCGAAAACGTGCTGATCGAGAAGCTGGAGTCGCTGGAGATGATCTACAAGCTGGTGGCCTATGCCGACCGCCGGGAGCTGGGCCGCGACCTGAACGAGTACTACCGCTCGCTGGGCTACTACGACGAGGAGCTCTACGACTTCGGCGACAAGGGCGATTCGCTCCTGCTGCCCGACACCGCTTCGGTCGAATAGCCTTTCTCCCCGATACCGAAGCCCCGGAATGTATGAAACATTCCGGGGCTTCGATCTATTCGTCACCTTGAGCGGAGGGGTTTTGCCACGAAGTCGAAAGGTCTCTACTTACCGGGGCATTCACCCTTGCTGGTCGTACGGGTTCATGCTGATACGACCGTCGAGATTCTTCGATTTCGGCTCAGCTCGGAATGACAAGATGAATAGGGAAGGAGATTGTCAATCCTCCAGCCAGCGGCGCAGGGTTTCGACGGCATCGTCGCGCAGCGAGTCGGGGAGCGTGGCGATTCGGGTGCGGTGGCTGCCGCCAGGCTGCACGTAGACCTTCATGTTCTCCTTTTTCAGATCGGCCACCCACCCCGCACCGGGAGCGGTCCAGGGATCGGTGCCTCCGTAGACGAGCAGCATCTTCGGATCGTTGCGACGGAGATATTTCGTCATCTTGCGGCAGAGCGTCCTGTCGAACTTCACCCGGCGCAACTCCTCGGGAATGAAGATGCGGCGCAGGTAGTCGCGGGTCGTCTTCAGAGTCAGCAGCCCCCGGAAAGGCTTCGGATCATAGGGATAGTAGCCGAGCTCTTTGGCCGCCTGCACGAAGAACGAGGCGTTGGCGCCCTCCTCGGCGAAGTAGTCGGGACCCGCGCAGGAGAACCAGTAGTCCATCACGTCGCCGGCCGGCGCATCGGAGGCGGGGATGGTCTCGATGCCCGGTCCCCACTGCCAGAAGGCGAACGAGAACTCCAGCACGCAATAGTCGTAAATCTCCTCTATCGGCAGGCGGAACTTCAGGTTCTGCTCGCGGCAGAAGGCCTCGAAGAGGGGTGCCAGCTCCGCACGGCGTTCGAGCAGCGTCCGCTGGAAAGCCTCTACGGCCGCCCGGTCTTCGGGCGTGGAGATCCGGGCGAAGAAGGGGGCGAAGCGCTTGTCCTCGCGCGAGGTGCAGACCGGACCGACATAGGGGACGTAAATATCCACATCGCCGGGATAGAAGGTGGCGTAGAGCATGGTCGTCGTGCCACCCTTGCTGATGCCCGAGGCGAGCCACTTGCCGGGATAGAGCGAATCGAAGAGGCGGCGGATGGCATGCAGGTCGTCGGCCGAGTTGCGGGCCGTGAGATACTGCCAGTCGCAGGGCTCGGGCATCGACCTATCGAAATAGCGGTGCTCGACGAAGACCATGTTCATGTCGAACAGCCGCGAGATCTCCTCGCGGTAGTTCTCGCGCAGGGCGAACCCGGCGCCGTAGCCCTGCGTGATGAGCATCGTGGGACGGTCGCAGCCCGCGTGCATCACAATCACCCGCTGTAGGAACGAACCCGCTCCGGGATCGCGCAAGTCGAGCGGCTGCCGCAGCATCACCTCGTACTTGGCCTCGAACTCGCCGGACGGGAGCGGCTTCACCTCCTCGACCCCGGCCAGCGCGGTCAGACGCTCTTCGACGGATTGCGCCGATACGCCCGACACGACGAGCGCCAGCATCCACAACAGTAAAAATCCTCTTTTCATACGTTCGGTATTGGTAATTTGCCATAAAGATAGAAAATTCTTGCGGGATATCCTACCTCCGGGGGCTTTTTCCGGCGGTTTCGGGCTGTCGATTTTCTTTTCTCGATATATATATGTATCTTTGTAGGAATATTTTCATTACGAAACATGCGAAAATTCTTCACTCTGATTCTGGCCGGCATCGCGGCCGTCGCCTGCGGCAACCGGACGCAGCGCCCAGCAGCCGCCCAGCCGACAATCGTCGAACCCCGCTACTACGGCTACACGGTCCGGCAAAGCTATCCCCACTCGACGGAGAGCTACACCCAGGGGTTGCAGTTCGTCGACGGCAAACTGCTCGAAGGAACCGGGCAGAACGGCAAGTCGGTGCTGCAGGAGACCGACCTCGCCACGGGCCGCACCCGCATCATCGCCCGGCTGAAGCCGAGCGAGTTCGGCGAGGGGATCACCCGGCTGAACGGGGAGATCTTCCAGCTCACCTGGACCTCGAACACCGTCCACATCTACGACGCCGCCACGGGCCGCGAGACCCGTTCGGCCCGCTACGCCGGCGAAGGCTGGGGACTGACCACCGACGGCGAAAAGCTCTACATGAGCAACGGATCGGCCACGATCTACCGGATCGACCCCGCCACCTTCCGCCGCGAGGGGAGCGTGACGGTGACCTGCAAGGGCGAACCCCTGGAGTTGCTGAACGAGTTGGAGTGGATCGACGGAAAGATCTGGGCCAACATCTACACGACCGACTGGATCGCCGTCATCGACCCTGCGACCGGCGTGGTGGAGGGGCTCGTCGACCTGCGCGGCCTGCTGCCCGAAGAGGAGCGCACGCCCGAGACCGACGTACTGAACGGCATCGCCTGGGACGCCGCTACGGGGCGGATCTTCGTGACGGGCAAGAACTGGAGCCGAATTTTCGAAATAGAGATCAACGAAAGATAAGTGGAAACGAAAAACATCTACAAGGAGCTGGAGCAGCGCATCCTGCTGCTGGACGGCGGCCTGGGCACCATGATTCAACGATACGGCCTCGGGGAGGAGGACTACCGCGGCGAGCGGTTCGCCGGATGGGCGGGCCGCCTGAAGGGGTGCAACGACCTGCTGGCCCTGACCCGTCCGGAGGTGATCCGCGAGATTCACGAAAAATACCTCACGGCCGGAGCCGATATCGTGACGACCGATTCGTTCAACGCCAACGCCGTGTCGCTTAAGGATTACGGACTGGAGGAGTACGCCCGCGAAATGTCGTGCGCCGCCGCCCGCATCGCCCGCGAGGCGGCCGACCGGTTCACGGCGCGCAATCCGCAGAAGCCTCGCTTCGTGGCCGGATCGATGGGCCCCACGAACCGCACGGCCTCGATGTCGGCCGACGTATCGAACCCCGCGGCCCGCGAGGTGACCTTCGAAGAGCTGGTCGAGGCCTACGACGCCCAGGCCCGCGGCCTGCTGGAGGGCGGAGCCGACCTGCTGCTCGTGGAGACCGTCTTCGACACGCTCAACGCCAAAGCCGCTCTCTACGCCATCGACCGGCTGGCCGAAGAGCGGGGACACCGGATCCCGACGATGCTCTCGGGGACGCTGGCCGACGCCGGCCGCACCCTCTCGGGGCAGACCGTGGAGGCCTTCTACACCTCCGTATCGCATGCCGACCTGCTTTCGGTCGGCTTCAACTGCGCATTCGGCGCCAAACAGCTCCTGCCCCATCTGGAGCGGCTGGCCTCGATCGCCGACACGCGCATCTCGGCCCACCCCAACGCCGGTCTGCCCAACGTGATGGGCGGATACGACGAGACCCCGCAGATGTTCGCCGACGACGTGGAGGAGTATCTGCGCCGGGGTCTGCTGAATATCGTGGGCGGATGCTGCGGCACCACCCCCGAACACATTTTCGAACTGGGAAAGATCGTCGGGCGCTACGCCCCGCGCCCGCTGCCTGAACGGCACCGGGCGACGATGCTGAGCGGACTGGAGCCGCTGGCGGTCGTTCCCGAAGCCAACTTCGTGAACGTGGGCGAGCGGACCAACGTGGCCGGCTCGGCCAAGTTCGCCCGCCTGATCCGCGAGGAGCGCTACGAAGAGGCGTTGTCGGTGGCCCGCGCCCAGGTGGAGGCCGGAGCCCAGATCATCGACGTCTGCATGGACGACGGACTGATCGACGGGCCCCGCGCGATGCGGCAGTTTCTGAACCTGCTCGCCTCCGAACCCGAAATCGCCCGGGTGCCGGTGATGATCGACTCCTCGAAGTGGGAGGTGCTGGCCGAAGGGCTGCGGGCCGTGCAGGGCAAGAGCGTGGTGAACTCCCTTTCGCTCAAGGAGGGCGAGGAGAAGTTCCTGGCCCGCATCCGCGAGGTGCACCGCTGCGGGGCCGCCGTCGTGGTGATGCTCTTCGACGAGCAGGGGCAGGCCGACACCTACGCCCGCAAGATCGCCGTCGCGGAGCGTGCCTACCGGCTGCTGACCGAGAACGGATTTCCGGCCGAGGACATCGTATTCGATCCCAACGTGCTGGCCGTCGCCACGGGCATCGAGGCGCACGACCGCTACGCACTGGACTTCATCGAGGCGACCCGCTGGATCAAGGAGCACTGCCCGGGCGCGAAGGTCTCGGGCGGCGTGAGCAACCTCTCGTTCGCCTTCCGGGGCAACAACGCCGTGCGCGAGGCGATGCACTCGGCCTTCCTCTATCACGCCGTCGCGGCCGGGATGGACATGGGCATCGTCAATCCGCAACTGCTGCAGATCTACGACACCATCGAACCCGGCCTGCTGGAACGGGTGGAGGATGTCATTCTGTGCCGCCGGCCCGACGCTGCGGAACGCCTTTCGGAGTATGCCCAGCAGATCCGCGAAACGGCCGGCGAACGGCCCGCCGCGGTGACGGAGAGCTGGCGCGAAGGGACGCCCGAGGAGCGGATCGGCCACGCGATGGTGAAGGGCATTTCGGACTACATCGAGGAGGACGCTCTGGAGGCTTATCGCGAAACGGGGTCGCCGATGGCGGTGATCGACCGGATGCTGATGCCCGCCATGGAGCGCGTGGGCGAGCTGTTCGGGGCCGGAAAGATGTTCCTGCCCCAGGTAGTCAAGACCGCCCGCGTGATGAAACGCGCCGTCGCGGCGCTGACCCCCTACATCGGGCAGGAGACCCGGCAGGAGAAGAGCTCCGCCGGAAAGGTGCTGCTGGCTACCGTGAAGGGCGACGTGCACGATATCGGCAAGAATATCGTCGGGGTGGTGATGGCCTGCAACGGCTACCGGATCGAAGACCTCGGCGTAATGGTCGACCCGCAGCGCATCGCGGACGAAGCGATCGAAAAGCGGGTGGACGCCATCGGATTGAGCGGCCTGATCACCCCCTCGCTCGAGGAGATGATCCACGTCTGCGAGGAGCTGGAGCGGCGCGGCGCACGGATTCCCGTGGTGATCGGCGGCGCCACCACCTCGGAGCTGCATACGGCCGTAAAGATCGCCCCGGTCTACTCGGGGCCCGTCGTCCACGCCGCCAATGCCGGCGACAACTGCAGGATCCTGGCCGGACTGCTGGGCCCGAACAGCGAGAGCTACGTCCGCACGCTGCGCGAGCGGCAGGAGGAGCTGCGCCGCGAATACGAACGGCAGACGCAGCAGCGCAGTCTGGTGCCGATCGTCGAGGCCCGCAAGGAGCGTCGGGCCAAGCCGGCGAGCGAGATCGCCGTTCCGCTCCACACGGGACGGGTCGTCTTCTCGGAGTTCGAAATCGCGGCCGTCGAACCGCTGATCGACTGGAACTTCTTCTTCCCGGCCTGGGGCATCAAGGGGCGCTATCCCGAAGTACTGGACCACCCCGAACGCGGCGGAGAGGCCCGCAAGCTCTTCGACGACGCCCGATCGCTGCTCGAACGGATCCGCGAGGAGAAACTGCTGACCCTGCAAGGCGTGGCGGGCATTTTCCCCGCCGTGAGCCACAAGGACGACCTGATCGTAACCGACCCGAAGGGAAAAGAACACCTGCTGCCCATGCTACGCAACCAGACTGCGGGCGAGGAGCACCTCTGCCTCTCGGACTTCATCGCCGACCGGAAAGAGGGGGTCACCGACTACGTGGGCTGCTTCGCCCTGACGGCCGGCGTGGGTCTCGACGAACTCGTCGAGCGCTTCAAGGCCGACGGCGACGACTACAACGCCATCATGGCGAAGCTGCTGGCCGACCGGCTGACCGAGGCCTTCGCCGAGACGGTGCACCGCTTCGTGCGGCACGAGATGTGGGGATACGCCCCCGACGAAAAGCTCACGCCGCAGGAGATCATCCGGGGCGGCTACCGGGGGCTGCGGATGGCGTTCGGCTACCCCGCCACGCCCGACCATGCCCTCAAGCGCGACCTCTTCGATCTGCTGCACGTCGAGCAGTTCACCCGGATGCGGCTGACCGACAACAACATGATATCGCCCGGAGAGGCGCTGTGCGGACTGATGCTCTCCGACGGCAACTACTTCTCGGTGGGCCGCATCGACACGAAACAGCTGCTGGACTACGCCGCACGGCGCCGCACGACGCCCGACGAGATCCGCCGCCTGCTGCCCAACAACGCATAGCGCCATGAACGTACTCGATCTGATCAACAGCGCACGGGTTTCGGGCCGCACCCGATTCGCCTTCGAACTGCTGCCGCCGCTGAAGGGCGACAGCAAACAGAGCGTCTTCCAGGCCATCGAGCCCCTGATGGAGTTCGATCCGGCCTACATCAACGTCACCTGCCACCGCGAGGGGATCAAGCAGACCCGGCGGCCCGACGGCTCGACGGAGTGGCACGTCGTCCGGCGCCGCCCGGGCACGGTGGGCATCTCGGCCGCCATCCGCGATCGCTACAAGGTGGAGGTGGTGCCCCACCTGATCTGCGGCGGCCAGTCGAAATACGACATCGAGGACGCCCTGATCGACATGGACTTCCTCGACCTGCACAACGTGCTGGCCCTGCGAGGCGACCGGTCGCAGAACGAACGGGTATTCATGCCCCATCCGCAGGGACACGCCCACGCCGAGGGGCTGGTGCGGCAGATCGCGGCGATGAACCGGGGCGAATTCGTCGACGGCGAGGTGGAGGAGTGCCACCACTCCCGCTTCTCGATCGGGGTGGCCGGCTACCCCGAGACCCATGCCGAGGCGGCGTCGCCCGAGACCGACATCGCCGCCCTGAAGGCGAAGATCGACGCCGGCGCGGAGTACATCGTCACGCAGCTCTTCTACGACAACGGCCGCTTCTTCGACTTCGTGAAGCGCTGTCGGGAGGCGGGTATCGGGGTGCCCATCATCCCGGGCATCAAACCCCTCTCGACGGTCCGGCACCTGCGCATCCTGCCCGAGACGTTCGGGTGCCGCCTGCCAGCGGAGCTGGTCGCGGAGGTGGAGCGCCACGCCGACGATCCGAAAGCCGTGCGGGAGATCGGCACCGAGTGGGCCATCGCCCAGAGCCGCGAGCTGATGCGGGCCGGCGTACCCGTACTGCACTACTACCCCATGGGCAAGGCGGACAACATCATCCGAATCGCCCGCGAACTCTTCTGACAACCAAAGAAAACGCAGAGATGACACCCGTTGAACTCCGCCGCGAACTGCACCGCCGACCCGAACTCTCGTTCGAGGAGCGCCGCACGGCCGATACCATCGGCCGCGCACTGACCGAAGCCGGCATCGCCTGGCACCCGATAGCCGGCACCGGCATCCTGGCCCGCATCGAAGGGCGGGGCGACCGGACCCGGGCCGTCGTCCTGCGCGCCGACATCGACGCGCTGCCCGTCGAGGAGCGCACGGGACTGCCGTGGAGCTCCGAAAACCCGGGCGTGATGCACGCCTGCGGCCACGACCTGCACGCCGCCGTGCTCTACGGCGTGTTGTGCGCCCTGCGCGAGGGGGATTTCGAAGGCACGTTGTTCGGGCTTTTCCAACCCGGCGAGGAGTGCAACCCGGGCGGGGCCTCGCTCGTGCTGGCCGAGGATCCGTTCCGCGGCTATCGGGTGCAGGCCGTCGTCGGGGAGCACGTGGAGCCCGATCTTCCCGTGGGCACCTTCGGATTCCGCCCCGGAAAATACATGGCCGCCAACGACGAACTCCGCTTCACGCTCTGCGGACGGGGCGGACATGCCGCCCTGCGCCGGCAGACGCAGGACACCGTGCGGGCGGCCGCGCGGCTCATCCTGCGGCTCACACGGCTGAACGGCGCCGAACGGATCGTGTCGGTGGGCCGGGTAGAGGCCGAAGGCGCCACGAACGTCATTCCCGACCGGGTGCGGCTGGAGGGGACGATGCGTTGCTTCGACGAACGGGTCCGCCGCACGCTGAAGGAGCGGATCGGGCGCCTCTGCGACGAGCTGTCCCGGAGCGAGGAGATAGAGATCGTCCCCGACATCCGCGCCGGCTACCCCTGCGTGGTGAACGACCGCAGGCTGACCCTACAGGCCGCGGCGCTGGCCGAACGGCTCGGCTACGGAACCGAAGCGCTCGCCCTGCGTCCCACCTCCGAGGATTTCGGATGGTACGCGACCCGCTACCCCGCGCTCTTCTACCGGCTGGGGGTGGGCCCCGGCGCCGGACGCACCCATACCGCCTCATTCTCCCCCCGGGAGGGGGCCATACACACAGGCATCGACTTCATGAAGCGACTGGCCTTAAATTTTCTGAAACAATGACAAAAAGACAAAAACAACCCCGCCGGACGAACGACCGTCAGGCCGTGATCCTGAATCTGCTGCGGGAATTTCCGAATAACAAGTTCTCCCTCAAGCACCTCGCCTCCGCCTCGGGCGGCAACACGCGCGAAGGCCGCCGCGAAACGGCCGATATCCTGCAACGGCTGCTCGAAGAGGGGGCCGTGGAGGAGTGCGCCCGCTTCAAATACCGCCTGAGCGGACAGATGCGCCCCCGCCTGACGGGCATTGCGCAGATGACCTCCGGCGGCTCGGTCTACGTGAAGGTCGAGGGACAGGAGCAGGAGATCTTCATCCACCAGCGCAATGCGGCCAATGCCCTGGACGGCGACAAGGTGGAGGTGGTCGTGATGCACGTCTCGAAAAACGGCACGCAGGAGGGCGAGATCGTCTCCATCGTCGAGCGTTCGCGCCGCAACTACGTCGGCACGGCCGTGGCGGACAGCCACTCGATCTTCGTAAGGGTTGACTCGCGCCGCATCGCCGTGGACATCTACCTGCCGAGAAAGCTCTATCCCGACGTACACGACGGGGACAAGCTGGTCGTGCGGATCGAGGATTGGCCCGAGGGGTCGCGCTCTCCCGTGGGCGAGCTGATCGACAACCTGGGCCCGAGCGGCGAGAACGACACGGAGATGCACGCCATTCTGGCCGAATACGACCTGCCCTACCGCTTCGAGAAGGAGGTGGAGGAGGCCGCCGCAGCCATTCCTGGCCGGCTCACCGAGAAGGACTACGCCGAGCGGCGCGACTTCCGTCCGGTGACGACCTTCACGATCGACCCCGCGGACGCCAAGGATTTCGACGACGCCCTGTCGGTGCGCAAGCTCCGCGAAGGGGTGTGGGAAATCGGCGTACACATCGCCGACGTGACCCACTACGTCACCCCCCGCTCGGTCGTCGACTGCGAGGCGGAGGAGCGCGGCACATCGGTCTACCTGGTCGACCGCACCGTACCGATGCTGCCCGAACGGCTCTGCAACGAACTCTGCTCGCTGCGGCCGCACGAGGAGAAGTGCTGCTTCTCGGCCGTCTTCACGATGAACGAGAACCTCGAGATACTGGAGGAGTGGTTCGGCCGCACGGTCGTCTACTCCGACCACCGCTTCACCTACGAAGAGGCCCAGCAGGTCATCGAGAGCGGACAGGGACCCTATGCCGAGGAGATGCTGACCCTCCACCGGCTGGCCCAGGGGATGCGCGCGGCACGCTTCAAGCACGGCGCCGTAGCCTTCGACCGCGAGGAGATGAAGTTCCGGCTGGACGAGAAGGGCAAGCCCGTGGGGGTCTACTTCAAGGTACAGAAAGAGGCCAATCAGCTGGTCGAGGAGTTCATGCTGCTGGCTAACCGCCGCGTGGCGGAGTACTGCGCCCATCGGATTCAGAACGGTCGCAAGGTTCCCCGCACGATGGTCTTCCGCGTGCACGACGCCCCCAACGAGGAGAAGCTGGACCGTTTCCGCACCTTCATCCTCCGCTTCGGCCGCATTTTCCGCGCCTCGAAGGGCCGCGCCGTCGCGAAGGAGATCAACAAACTGCTCAAGGCCGTGAAGGGCACGCCCGAGGAGAATGCCGTCTCGACGATGGCCGTACGGTCCATGTCCAAGGCCTACTACACCACGGACAACATCGGCCACTACGGGTTGGCATTCCCCTGCTACACCCACTTCACCTCGCCCATCCGCCGCTACCCCGACATGATGGTGCACCGGCTGCTGGCCCGCTACCTCGACGGCGGCAAGTCGGCCGACCGGAAGGCCTACGAAGCCCTCTGCGAGCACGCCTCGGAACGCGAGATCGTGGCCGCAGAAGCCGAACGCGCCTCGATCAAATACAAGGCCGTGGAGTTCATGAGCGACAAGATCGGTCAGGAGTTCCCGGGCCACATCTCGGGGCTGACCGAGTGGGGCATCTACGTGGAGCTCGAAGAGACCCATATCGAAGGCATGATCTTTCTGCGCGACATGTCGGGCGACTTCTACCAGTTCGACGAGGGACGCTACGAGATCTGCGGCCATCGCACGGGACGTCGCTTCACGCTGGGCGACCCGCTCGTCATCCGGGTGAAACACACCGATCTGCGCAAGCGCACGCTCGACTTCGAGTTGGTCGACAAACGGGAAAAACGCCGATGAAGCTCCGCGAACTCTATCGCAAGGCGCTCGACCGCACCCCCCTGACGGCCGACGAGGCGTGGCGGCTCTACGACGAAGCGCCGCTCTTCGAGCTGGCTGCCACGGCCGACCGGCTGCGGCGCGAAACGGTTCCCGACCCACAGGTCGTCACCTGGCAGATCGACCGCAACGTCAACGTCACGAACGTCTGCATTTCGGGCTGCCGCTTCTGCAACTTCCACTGCAAGCCTCACCAGACGGAGAAGCACTTCATCACTCCCCGCGAGGAGTACTACCGCAAGATCGAGGAGACTTTCCGGCTGGGCGGCGACCAGCTGCTGTTGCAGGGCGGGCTGCACCCCGATCTGAAGATCGACTTCTACGAAGCCCTGTTCCGCGACCTGAAGAGCCGCTATCCGGCGCTGCGGCTCAATGCGCTGGGGGCTCCCGAGGTGAGCCATATCGCCCGCATCAGCTCGCTGACTACGCTGGAGACGCTCCGACGGCTGCGCGCCGCCGGGCTGGACACCCTGCCCGGAGCCGGTGCGGAGATTCTGGCGCCGGAGGTGCGCAAACGGCTCTCGCCCGCCAAGCCCTCGGTCGGGGAGTGGCTCCGGGTGATGCACGAAGCCCATCTGCTGGACATTCCCTCGACGGCCACGATGATGTACGGCCATATCGAGACGCCCCGCCAGCGTGTGGAGCACCTGCTGACGCTGCGCGACCTGCAGGCCCGACGACCCGCCGGCCATCGGGGATTCACCGCCTTCATTCCGTGGATTTTCCGCTCGACGGGCACCGAGCTCGAGCGGCAGGGGGTCGAGACCCGATTCTCCGCTTCGGAGTACCTGCGCCTGATCGCCCTGAGCCGGATCGTCCTGCACAACATCCCCAACATCCAGGCCTCCTGGCTCACCGTGGGCAAACAGACGGCGCAGGTCGCCCTGCACGGCGGAGCGAACGACATGGGGTCGATCATGATCGAGGAGCACGTCGTCTCGTCGGCCGGCGCCTCTAACCGCTTCGACGCGGAGGGCATCCGGACCGCCATCCGCGAGGCGGGCTTCACCCCCCGCCTGCGCGACCAGCTCTACCGCTACCGGGACTGAATCGTCGGGTCGCGAGACCCGAAGCCGAAAATCCGATCGTTCCTTACCCATCGAAAAAAGGCCGTCTGCTTATGCAGACGGCCTTTTTCATCCCCGTGCGGGGGCGTATTAGCGTACGATACCTGCGATGAGGAACGTAGCGGCTACGGTCAGAATGGCGTAGAGCTCGGGGAAAGCGGCCAGAATCAGGGTCTTACCCATCACGTCGTGACCGTTGCCGATAGCGGCGATACCGTTGGCGCAGACCTTTGCCTGATAAACGGCGGCAGCCAGGTTCACGATACCTACGAGGATACCGGCACCCAGAACAGCGGCACCCTGAACCATCGTGGGGCTGGCGAGGAAGCCCTGAACCATGAAGAAGCAGACGAAACCGTAGAGACCCTGCGAACCGGGAAGAGCCGAGAGGATCATGTAGCTACCGAAAGCCGAACCGTTCTTTTTCATGGCACCCACGGCGGCCTGACCCGCGATCGAAGTACCGATGGCCGATGCGATACCGGCCAGACCTACCATCAAAGCGACGCCGACGTAGGCCATTACCAATGCTGTTGTTTCCATAATTAAGATGTGTTTTTGTTGTTATTATTTGTTTGTTTGATTCATCTTGCGAAGCGGTTCGAACGAGCGCGAGGCCATTTCGAAACCGGCATTCTTATAAAACTCCACGAAGGTCAGACGCATGGGGTGTACGAACGACGAGATGGTGGACATGAAGAGGTTGATGCCGTGGCCGATCAGCAGGATGGGCAGCATGATGAGGATGCGCGTCACCAGTCCCGCCCCCTCGGGCACGAAGCCGTCGGCCAGCGAGTTGAAGACCAGTGCCAGCACACCGCCCGACAGGCCGATGGCGAACAGACGGATGTAGGAGAGCACGTCGCTCAACAGACCCGTGATGTTGTTGTAGAGGTTCCACAATCCCGAGCCTACGTTGACCAGCGGATTGAGGAACTTGCCCGGCGTGTTGAGCAGCAACATCATCGCCATGCCCAGACCGATTACGGCGTAGAAGGCGGGCGACGAGGCGGTGAAGCCCGGGATCACCCAATCCGGATTCAGCATCGGCAGACCGGCGGCGATGGAGCCCGCCAGCAGCACGATCAGCCAGCCCAGCGCGCCGAAGGCGTACTTGAAGCCGAAGGCGCGGGTGATGCCCCACACGTTGATAGCCATACCGAAGAGGATCTGCACCATACCGATCGCCAGCGCGATGGAGAAGAACTTGCCCTGGAAATCGAAGAAGGGAACCGAGGGGAAGTACTCGGCGAGGTTCATTCCGAAGAACGAGCCGCAGAATCCGCCGAAGAGGATCGTGGCCGAGGCACACAGCGTGGCGAACCAGGCGGCCCGGCGCATCATGCCCGGCTCGCGGTTTTTCCACAGCAGGTAGAGACCCATCGCCAGAAGCACCAGGCCGTAACCGGCATCGTTGAGACAGATGCCGAAGAAGAGCATGTAGAAGGGCGCGAAGAAGGGGGTGAGATCGATGGTGCCGTACTTCGGACGGGCATACATGTCTCCCACCATCTCGAACACGCGGGCGAACCAGCCGTTCTTCAGCTTCACGGGAGTATCGTCCTCGGGCGTAGGGTCGCTCTTGAGGTAGATCACGTTGGGATATTCCTCCAGCAGGGCATCGACCCGGGCCGATGTCTCGGTCTCGGCCCAGCCCTCGAGGATCAGCAGCGAGCCGTCGGCCGCAGCGGTAGCGGTCGAGGTCACCTGCATCTCCTGCAGGCGCTCCTTCAGCTCGCCCTGACGCTGCACCAGCAGATCGGCGGATGCGGCGGCGCGGGCGAATTCGGCGTCGAGCGCCGCCAGCTCGCCTTCGCAAGCCTCGATCCGACGCTCGGCCTCGCGGATATCCATCGTGGGAAACTTCATCTCCTGGGCGTCGACCGAAAGGTCCCTGCCGCCCGTCATGACGAAGTAGGTATAACCGTTCAACTCCCTAATGGGGGTCAGCACGGCCTCTTCGAGCCCCTCGGCGGCGAGCGCTTCGAAATCGCTCGTCGGAGCGGAGAAGAAGCGCAGCACCACGCCGCTCTCGGCCAGCGCCCGCATCTGATCGACCGGAAACGGCCCCCAGGGGCGCAGTTCGTCGGCCGTCTTCTCCAGACGACCCAGCTCCGCACGCAGTGCGGCAGCCTGCTGTTGAGCGGCCGAATAGGCGGTGTAAGCCTCCTCTCCCGAGGCGTAGGGCTCGCCCTTGCGGGCGGCATGTTCGGGCTGCTCGCTCCACGTCTTCAGGAAATCGACGGCCTTGCCGTAACCCTCGACGTCGAGCAGCACCTGCCGCTCCTCCTCCGAAGGCTCCCAGCCCGTCGTAGTCACGTCGACCAGTCCCAGACCGCGCAAGCGTTCGATGAAGTCCGCACTCTGTGCCGCATAGAGCACAAAGTCGTATTTCGACATTCTGGCTATCATAACATGGCGCCCTCCCCGGCTTGCTGTTGTTTGGTTTTCACGATCTTCTGGGCCGACTTGGAGAGGTTCTCCTCGTCCTCCATGAAGCGTTTGATCTTACGTATGGCATCCTCGTACCCGGGTATCTGCACCTTTTCGTAGAGGTTCACCTTCTGAGTGGTTTTGCGTCGCGCATAGTCCAACAACTCCATTTTTCGGTTGTAGACCTCGAACTCGATGCCCAGCTGGGCCAGGCGCTTGAGGATCTCGATCCCCTCGGCGTACCAGACGGGCGAGGAGAAGAGGTCGTAAGCGCGCTCTTCGAATTCGACATCCCGAAGGACAGGCGTGCGCACGCCTGCGATTTTCTGCACGTCCAGCCGGACGTCCTTCACTCGCAGCAGATCACAATCAAACTCTCCCCACAGCGCCGTCATATAGTCGTAGGAGCTCTTCAGACGCTCCAGCTGCCCGCGGTAGTCTGCGGCGGAGTCCTTCGCCCGCTTTACCTCGGAGCGCAGGGCCGACTCCTTACTCTTGATGGTAGGGAGCGCCTTCTGCCGCATCTTGAGCTGCTTGCCGAGTTCGCCGAGCGAGGTCTTGTTATATTGAAATTTGATTGCCATAAATTCGCCTTATGCTTTCCAGTATTTAGCGATCAGTTCGGCCTTGATGGCTACCTCCTCCTTCGAGAAGTAGTCGGCGAAGAGCTTCCAGGCCGTGTCGAGCATCTCGTCGATCTCGATGTTCACGTCGATCGAAAGCAGCTTCTCCGAGTAGTCGTGGGCGAACTTGAGCGAACGCTCGTCGTAGTCCGACAGGTCGAAACCGTTCTCCAGCTTGGTCTTGGCGTTGGCGGCATCGGCGAACAGACGCACGCAGGCGTTCATCACCTGGGGGTGATCCTCGCGGGTCTTCTTGCCGATCACCAGCTGCTTCAGACGCGAAAGCGAGCGGAACGGGTCGACGATCACCTTACCCGTGTCGCTGTCGTTGCGCAGGAACAGCTGACCCTCGGTGATGTAACCCGTGTTGTCGGGGATGGCATGGGTGATGTCGCCGCCCGAAAGAGTCGTCACGGCGATGATGGTGATCGATCCGCCATTGGGCAGCTGCACGGCCTTCTCGTAGATCTTCGCCAGGTCCGAGTAGAGCGAACCGGGCATCGAGTCCTTCGAGGGGATCTGGTCCATACGGTTCGACACGATAGCCAGAGCGTCGGCGTAGAGGGTCATGTCGGTCAGCAGCACCAGCACCTTCTCGCCCTTGTCCACGGCGAAGTATTCGGCGGCCGTCAGCGCCATGTCGGGCACCAGCAGACGCTCCACGGGGGGATTCTCGGTCGTATTGACGAACGAGACGATACGGTCCAGCGCACCGGCGTTCTCGAACACCGACTTGAAGTAGAGGAAGTCGTCGTTCGTAAGACCCATACCGCCCAGAATGATCTTGTCGGCCTTGGCGCGCAGGGCCACGTTCGCCATCACGGCGTTATAGGGCTGGTCGGGATCGGCGAAGAACGGAATCTTCTGGCCCGACACGATGGTATTGTTCAGGTCGATGCCGGCGATACCGGTAGCGATGAGCTCCGAAGGCTGGATGCGGCGGAACGGGTTCACCGTGGGGCCGCCGATCTCGCGGGCCTCGCCCTCGATCGCCTCGCCGCCCTCCAGCGGTTCGCCGTAGGCGTTGAAGAAGCGTCCGGCCAGGTTGTCCGAGACCTTGAGCTTGGGGGGCTCGCCGTGGAAGATCACCTCCGAGTCGGTAGCCAGGCCCTCCGTACCGGCGAATACCTGCAGGGTGACGTTCTCGCCCATGATTTTCACCACCTGGGCCAGTTTGCCGCCTACGGTAGCCAGTTCGTCATTACCCACGCCGGTCGCCTTCAGCGTTACCGTGGCCTTGGTAATGTTATCGATTTTCGTATAGATTTTCTGAAATGCACGTGTTGTCATATCCCTGCTTATTTAACGCGGTTAGTAACATACTCCCCGATCTGACGGCGGTAGTCCTCGAACTTCTCGGACTTCCACTCCGAGTAGTTCATCTGACGGAAGAGGTTGATCAGACCCTTGAAGAACTGCGAGCAGGCCTCGAAGTCGGCGAAACCGAAGTTGCGGCCGCAGATGTCGAGCACCATTTCATACATCATCTTCTGACGCTCCACGGGGCAGTTGGCGTCGATATCGTCGAAGGCGTCCTGCTGCAGGATCACAAAGTCGATGAGCTCCGATTTCCAGAAGCGCTCGTGATACTCCACCGGCACGCCGTCGTCGCCCAGAATGTTGATCTGGTCGTTGGCCTCCTTGCCGCGCTGCACGATGGTCTTGCCGGCATATACCTTCTCGACCCAACCCTTCTCGATATGCTCGTCCAGGTACTCGCTCACCTCGGGATACTCCAGGTATTTCGAGTAGGACTCCAGCGGGTCGATGGCCGGGTAGCGCTTCGAGTCGGCACGGCCCTGCGAGAGGGCGTAGAAGCAGCGGGCGGCCTTCTTGGTCGACTCCGTTACGGGCTCCTTGAGGTTACCGCCGGCGGGCGATACCGTACCGAGGAAGGTGACCGAACCCGTCCCGCCGTTAGTCAGCTTCACCAGGCCGGCGCGGGCGTAGAAGTTCGAGATGATGGCCGAGAGGTCCATCGGGAAGGCGTCCTGACCGGGCAGCTCCTCCAGGCGGTTCGACATCTCGCGCAGAGCCTGGGCCCAGCGCGACGTCGAGTCGGCCATGACGAGCACCTTCAGACCCATCGCGCGGTAGTACTCACCGATAGTCATACCGGTGTAGACCGAAGCCTCGCGCGCGGCCACGGGCATGTTCGAGGTGTTGCAGATGATGATGGTACGTTCCATGAGTTTGTGGCCCGTGCGGGGATCCACCAGCTCGGGGAACTCCTTGAAGATCTCCACCACCTCGTTGGCGCGCTCGCCGCAGGCCACGATGATGATGACATCGGCCTCGGCCTGCTTCGAAATGGCGTGCTGAAGCACCGTCTTGCCGGCACCGAACGGACCGGGAATGAAGCCCGTACCGCCCTCGGCCAGCGGGTTGAAGGTGTCGATGGCGCGCACGCCGGTCTCCATCACGCGCGAGGGGCGCGGCTTCTCGGTATAGCAGCGGATGGCCTGCTTCACGGGCCACTTCTGCACCATCGTAATAGGATGGTCCTCGCCGGCGGCATCGGTCACGACGGCCACCGTGTCGGTCACCTTGTACTCGCCCTCCGGCACGACGCTCTTGACCGTATAGTTATCGGTCATCGTGAAGGGAACCATGATCTTGTGGGCTACCCACTGCTCCTTCACCTCGCCCAGCCACGATGCGGCCGACACCTTGTCGCCCGCCTTCGCGAGCGGCTTGAAGGCCCACTTGCGCTCGAAGTCGATGGGCTCGGTGATCGAACCGCGCGCGATGAACAGACCGTCCATCTTCTCCAGGTCGTTCTGCAGACCGTCGTAGTTGCGCGAAAGCAGACCGGGGGCCAGCGTGGCCTCCAGCATGTGGTTTTCGAACTCCACCTTGTCGCCGATCTTCAGTCCGCGGGTGCTGTCGAAAACCTGGACGTAGGCGTTGTCGCCCACGACCTTGATGACCTCGGCCATCATTCGGGTCTCACCGCAATACACGAAGCAGATCTCGTTCTGTGCGACCGCTCCGTCGACCTTTACGATCACGATATTGGAGATGATACCGTTTACTCGTCCTAAAGTTTTCATATCGTATTATTGTTTATTTATCTTCTCTTTGGCATCGAGCGAGCGGAGAAGCTCCTCGAAAAGTTCGCGTCCGCGCTCCCGGTCGAGCAGGGTCCAGCGGGCCACGATATTCACCCGCACCAGATAGGCCAGCACGGCATCGATGTCGAAATAGTTCTGCACGGTCAGCTCCAGCGACTCGTTCCAGCGGATCAGATCGATCTTGTGCTCCTTCTCGAGCAGGTTGGGTTCGTCGTTGACGGCGGCGATCACGGCATCCACGTAGGGCAGCTCGCCGCGCAGGCCGAAATCGGAAGCCGACGAGCGGCGCAGCTGCTCCGTCACGTCGTCCTCGCCCACGGTCACCCGCTCCACGTCGCGGCCGGCGGCACGGGCGGCCACGGCGGCGGCGATGTTGCGCAGCGTGCGGTCGAAGGTCGACCACTCGCGCAGGAAACGGCTCTTCGCACGCGCACAGGTACGATAGTAGGCCTCCAGCAGGTTGCTCTCGAAGCTGCGGGTCATGTCCAGCTCCTCCGCCTCCTCGGATTCGGAGCTGCGGTAGGCGCGAACCACCCGGGCCATCTCCGCGGGGAGACGGTCGGGGCTCTGCAAGGCCTCCCCCACCTCGTCGGCCGTGAGGCTGCCCAGCGGATTATAGGCCGAGCGGCCGCCGAACCGGGCGATCAGGTTCTCGCAGTCGTAGTAGCCGTACAGAAGCCGCACTTCGCGGGCGTCGGCCTCCGTAAGCTCCTCGAGAATCTCCTCGCGAATCGCCCGGGCGTCGAAACCCTTGACCTCGGCATCCAGCGCATACTCGCGCAGGCCGGCTACCAAACAATAGTAATTCTTCTCGAACATAGGGACGAAGGGTTAGGCTTCGTACAACAGATGAGCCACCTTCTCGCGCAGATACTCCTTCATCAGGGCGTCGAAATCGGCATCGGAGAACGAGATGTAGTAGCCGCCGTCCTTGGCGCCCACCTTGAAGCCCGTGCGAACCTCTTTCGAATAGCCCACCTCGATACCGGCGGCCAGCAGCTCCTTGGCGCTCGCGGCGAAAGCCTCGTCCAGCTTCGCGCGCTCTGCCTCGGGCAGAAGAGCCTGCAGCTCGACCTTCGACGAATCGGCGCCGTTCCAGTTCTTGGCTACGGCCAGCAGCATCTCCTTGATGAAGCCGGCATCCATCACGGCGGCCTTCACGCCGTCGCCGGTCGACTTGGCGATGATGAGCGAGGCGATCTCGGCCTTGATCTTCGCCACGGCCTGCTTGCCGGCCAGCGCGATTTCGGTCAGGGAGTTCTTCTCCACGTCCTTCGCCTTCGTCTCAGCGCTCTTCACGATCGCAGCGGCCTCGGCCTGAGCCTCGGACACGATTTTAGCAGCTTCGGCCTTCGCTTCGGCAACCAGGCGGTCCGCCTCCGAACGCCCCTTCTCCAGACCCTCGGCGTAGAGCGTCCGGGTCAGCTGTTCCAGTTTATTCTCCATAAGTGTTATTGTGTATTTAATTGAATTTTCGGTCGAGTCTCCGCATTACGCGCACAAAGATAGAAAAAATACCGCAACGAACAACAGAAAAGAGGAGGTTTTATTCTCCTTTTCGGGCACGCTCGGAAGATTCGGCCAGCCGGAGGTCCGAAATCGATTTGCGGACAAAAAACCGGAGGAGCTCCCGCCACCGGCAGGAACTCCCCCCGTTCGATTTCAGAAAGCGGCCCCGACGAACGTAACGCGCAATCCGCCCGCCGGACAGCCTCAACCCTGATGTTGGGGCCGCAGCAGATCCTGCACGACCTTCACGGGCGAGAAGGTGGAGATGGGCACATCCACGAAGACCGTGTTCCACTTCGCCATCGCTCCGTTCCACAGTCCGGGCAGCTCCTGGGCGCGCAGCTCGCGGCCGCCCGACGACTTCGAGGAGATGAATCCCGTCTCGGGGTCGGTGTATCGGCGCAGGTCGAACTTTCCGCCGCGGGCGTTCTTCACGCCGCAGACCAGATCGACCGGGTTGAAATGGGTCGCCGACTTCATCAGCGGCAGGTCGTCGGGCGAGATCTGGCTCGACTCGGCGATCTGGAGCGACTGCGTACCGTCGGGATTGGCCACCCAGAAGGGGCCGCCGCCGGGCTCGCCCTCGTTGCGGACCATGCCGCAGAGGCGGATGGGCCGGTCGAGGATAGCAGCCAGCAGCGCCGCATCATAGCGTTCGGGCAGTTTCGTGCAGAGCTCCTTTTCGATGAAGGCGGCCGCCTCTGCCGGATCGGCCGTCCCGGCCTCGAGCCCCCGCAGGTAGCCGAACGCCCGCTCCTGCAAATCGACGAGCATGCCGGCCAGCGCTTTCTTGTAGGTCACCGTGTCGCCTTTGAGGGCATCGGTAGTCACGTTGTCGATATTCTTGATGAAGATGATGTCGGCATCGATCTCGTCCAGGTTTTCGATCAGCGCACCGTGGCCCGCCGGACGGAAGAGCAGCTTCCCTTCATCGGTCCGGAAAAGGGTGTTGTCGGGGTTGACGGCGACCGTGTCGGTCGAGGGTTTCTGGACCGAGAACGAGATCTCGTAAGTCACGCCGAAGCGCTTCCCGTAAAGGGGCACCTTTTCGTCGAGCAGCGCCCGGAAACCCTCCATGTGTTCCGGGGAGACGGTGAAGTGGATGCGGACCACCCCGTCGGCGGCGGCATACATGGCCCCTTCGGCCAGATGCTCCTCAACGGCCTTGCGGCTCCCCTCGGGATAGCTGTGAAAGGTCACGAGCCCTTTGGGCCGCGATCCGTAGTTAAGCCCCCGGTTCACGATGGCGCTCACCACCGTCCGGTCATCGGCGCCGGCGGGCAGCAGGGCCTTCAGCTCGGGCCAGAAGGCGAATTTCCCGATGTTGTCGAGCAGCCTGTCGATCCCGGGGCCGCGCTTGCCTTCGTTCACGAACTCGAAAAGCTCCTTGAACATGCGGGTGGCGGCACCCGACGCGGGCACGAACTTCACGACCCGGCGGCCGGACAGCGACCGGTCGTAACGCTCCACGGCGGCGGCGATCCGTTCGGGCGAGGCGACGACGATGCCGTCCCCGGGCGAAGCGGCCTTCACCACCTTCAGGTAGGGGAATCCACGTTTGAAATTTTCGATCTGAAGCTCCACGGCTTCGGGCGTAAGTCCATGCTCCCGAATCTGAAGCAGATCCTGTTCAGCGAATTGAGACATAGTTTAGGATGTATTAAGTTGTTTTTAGGTTCGGTTCACCAAATTTTACTCAAAAATAGTAAAATTATTTCTAACTTTGCAAGTATGAAACGAGAATTTCAGCGGATCGATCTTCGGGATCGCAACAGCTTTCACGTCGTGCAGCTGGCCGACCGGCTCGTGGAGTTCGATTCGGCGGAGGAGCTCCGGGAGCTCTTCGCCCGCGAACGCCCCGAAAAGTGGATGGTGCTGAGCGGCGGAAACAACATCCTCTTCACCCGGGATTACGACGGGCTGATCGTCACCCCCGTCGCCGACAGGATCGCCATCCTGGACGAGCGGGACGACCGGGTGCGCGTGCGCGCCGAAGCGGGCGCCGAGTGGGACGATCTGGTCGCCTGGACTGTCGACCGCGGGCTCTGGGGGTTGGAAAACCTTTCGCTCATCCCGGGCAAGGCGGGAGCCGCCCCCGTGCAGAACATCGGAGCCTACGGCGCCGAGGCGAAAGATTGTCTCGAGAGCGTGGAGTGCCTCTTCACGGAGACGGGCGCCGTCGAGACCCTCGCGGCCGACCGCTGCGCCTTCGGCTATCGGGACAGCATCTTCAAGCGGGAGCTGAAGGGCCGCGCCGTGATACTCTCCGCAACCTTCGTCCTGAGCCGCACGCCCCGTCCCAGGCTGGGCTACGGCGACGTCATCCGCGAGGTGGAGGCGCTGGGAGGCGCGACGCTGCACAACATCCGCGAGGCCATCTGCAGGATCCGCCGCTCGAAGCTGCCCGACACCGCCGAGTTGGGCAACGCCGGCAGCTTCTTCAAGAATCCGGTCGTGGAGCGCACCTTCGCCGAGAAACTGAAGGCGGAGTGGCCCGACATGCCCCTCTACTCCTCGGCCGAAGGCGGAGAACGGGTGAAGCTGGCCGCCGGCTGGCTGATCGACCGCTGTGGACTGAAAGGATACCGCCGGGGGGCCGTCGGCGTGCACGAAAAGCAGGCGCTGGTACTGGTCAACCACGGCGGCGCCACGGGCGGCGAGGTGATCGAACTGGCCCGGCTGGTTCAGCGGACCGTCCGCGAACGGTTCGGCGTGGAGATCGACACCGAGGTTAATATCGTATAGCAAGATGCTGGCAGACAACTTTCAACGCTATGTCGAGGAGCACGAGCTGGTCTCGCACGACCAGCGCATTCTGCTGACCGTATCGGGAGGCGTGGACTCGATGGTGATGTTCTCGCTCTTTCTCAAGTGCGGCTACCGCGTGGGCATCGCCCACTGCAATTTCCAGCTGCGGGGCGAGGAGAGCGAGGAGGACGAGGCGATGGTGGCCCGCGAGGCGGAGCGCTTCGGCGTGCCGTGCTACAACAGGCGGTTCGACACGATCGGCGAGATGGAGCGCACGGGCGAATCCATGGAGATGGCCGCCCGGCGGTTGCGCTACGCCTGGTTCGACGAGCTGCGCCGCGGGGAGGGCTACGACGTCATCGCCGTGGCGCACCACGCCGACGACTCGATCGAAACCTTTTTCATCAACCTGCTGCGGGGCACGGGGCTGCGCGGCCTGACCGGCATCCACACCCGGACGGGCCATCTGATCCGCCCGCTGAACTTCGCCTCGCGCAAGGAGATCCTGGAATACGCCGTCGCGAACCGCATACCCTACCGCGAGGATTCGTCGAACCGCTCGACGAAGTACCTGCGCAACAAGATCCGTCTGGGGCTGATCCCGCGCATCCGCGAGATCAACGCCCGGTTCACCGATCTGATGAGCCGCAACATCGGCCGGCTGGTCGACACGCAGCGCTTCGTGGACCATGCCGTCGAGCTGATCCGCCGCGAGGCGGTCTCCTCCGAGAACGGCATCGACACGATCCGCATGGACCGCATCGACCCCGGATTTCCGCGGGAGTTCGTGGTCTACGAGCTGTTGAGCTCGGGCTACGGATTCAAGGGCGACGTGATCGACGCCCTCTGCCGGGCGCTGAAGCAGGGCACCACGGGGCGCCGCTTCTACGCCCGCGAATACGTGGGCTACGTCGACCGGGGGGCCATCCGGATCACCCGCATCCCCTCGGACGACCCCTGCGAGACCACCGTGGAGGAGGGCACGCCCCGCAGCTACTGCGGCAATGCGGTGCTCATCTACGAGCGGTGCGACATTGACTCGATCAAAACCTTCGGCGTGCCGGAGAACCAGGCGCAGCTCGATCTGGACAAGCTCCGTTTTCCGCTCACGCTGCGCCGCTGGCGCGAGGGCGACTGGTTTGTCCCCTTCGGCATGACGGGCCGCCGCAAGGTGAGCGACTTCCTGATCGACCGCAAGGTCCCGATGGCCGAAAAGGAGCGGCAGTTCGTACTCCTCTCGGGCGACGACATCGTCTGGCTGGTGGGCCGGCGCATCGACGACCGCTACCGCCTGACGCGGGAGAGCGAGAACGTCCTGCGCATAACCAAAGAGATTCTGTAAAGGCATGGCGAAGAGCACGGTAAAATTCAAGGAGACGGTGGCCGAATACGAGCGGCTGGCGGGCGAGGTGCGGGCGCGGAGGTTCGCACCGGTCTATCTGCTCATGGGCGAGGAGAGCTACTTCATCGACGCTCTGTGCGACCTGCTGGCCGGCACCGTGCTGCAGGAGAGCGAGCGGGCCTTCAGCCAGTACACGGTCTACGGACGCGACGTCGAGGCGGGGCAGGTGGTGAACCTCTGCCGCCAGCTGCCGATGATGGGCGAACGGCAGGTGGTGATTCTCAAGGAGGCGCAGCAGATGCGCCAGATCGAGAAGCTCGCCTACTACACCGACAAGCCCTCGCCGACCACCGTGCTGGTGATCTGCCACAAGGAGAAGAGCGTCGACAAGCGCTCGACCCTCTACAAGGGGATTCTGAAGCAGGGGGCCGTGCTCGAATCGGTCCGCCCGCGCGACTACGAGATAGCCGGCTGGCTCACGCAGTTCATCGCCGCCCGCGGCTGCGCCATCGACCCGAAGGCCCTCACCATGCTGACCGACCACCTGGGCACCGACATCGCGAAGATCTCCAACGAGCTGCAGAAGCTGCTGCTTTCGCTCCCCGAGGGGACGAAGCGCATCACCGACCAGCACATCGAGGAGAACATCGGCATCTCGAAGGATTTCAACAACTTCGAACTCTGCAAGGCGGTGCTGACGAAGCAATCCGAACGGGCGCTCCGCATCGCCGACCACTTCGCCCGCAACCCCAAGGACAACCCGCTGCTGCTGACCGTCATGGCGCTGTTCAACCAGTTCCGGCAGCTCTTTCTGATAAACTACCTGCGCTGGCAGGTCAAATACCGAGGCACGGCCTTTCCCTCCGATGCCGAGCTGATGCGTATCCTGAAGGTGGGCAACATCTTCGCCATCGGCGAACTGAAGCAGGCCGCCCCGCTCTGGCCCAACCGCAAGGTGTTCAACATCCTGGGGCTGTTGCGCGAATACGACGCCAAAAGCAAGGGACTCGGTGCGGGCGGCGCCTCGGACGGAGAGCTGCTGCGCGAACTGCTGCTTAAAATCTTCCTGCTGTGACCGAGCCCTACCTCGTCCAGACCGTGCATGTCCGGGGCCGTCGGCCGCGGCTGCTGCGCGAGCACCTCGACCGTCTGGAGCGAAGCCATGCGGAGCTGTTCGGAGAACGGCCGCACTTCGACGCGGAGGAGGTCCGGGGGCGGATCGTGCGGCTGCTCGACGCCGAACGCTACCCCGCCGGATTGTCGGCCGGCGTCCGGCTGGAACTGCGGAACGGGGAGCTCGACCTGCGTCCCGAGCCCGTCTCGCCCTATCGCGGCTACGTACTTCGGGCCCTGCGCCCCGCGGCCTGCTCGCTCCGCTTCGACATCCCCTTCCTGCCCCACCCCACCTCGGCCGGAGAGGCCGTCTGGGCGACAGCCGGCGAGATAGCCGCCGCACGCGGATTCCGCACGGCGGTCCGCATCGACGGCGACGGACTGCGCGCCGGGGCCGACGGCGCCCCCCTCTTCACCGTCCGGGACCGGACGATCTGCATCGCCTCCACCCCCGCCGACGTCACCGGCCGGCTGGCCGTCGAGACGATTCGCCGGGCCGGCTATCCGCTCCGCATCGAGACGACCCCGGCGGATCAGCTCCCCTTTCCGGACGAGCTCTTCTACGTCGACCACCGCGGCGTCACGGCGCTGGAGCGCTGCGACGGCCGACTGCTGATGGCGGTCATCGCCGAGCGCGTGGCCCGGGAGATGGAGCGGATCTGGGAAAAACCGTAGAAACACGCCCTGCCGCCTGCCGCTACCTTTGCGGAAAAACCTCCGCAAATCATGAAAAAAGCGCTGTTCACCCTCCTGCTCCTGCTCATCGCGGGGACATCCATCCGTTCCGCCCTCCGGGCCCGCCGCGAAGCCGACCGGCTGCGCGCGAATCTCTATGCACTCAACGACACGCTGTGCCGCTGCCGCACCCGGCTGGGCGAGGAGACGGTTTCGGTCGAAGCGCTCCGGCTCCGGTGCTCCGAATTCGAACGGCTGCGGGCCGCCGATGCGGCGGAGATCCGCCGGCTGGGCATCCGGCTCCGCCGGGCCGAGGAGATCGCCCGCACGGTCGCCGCCACGACCATCGAGGTGCCGGTGCCGGTCCGCGACACCGTGATCCTGCGCGACACCCTGCGGCTCTTCCGCTGGCGGGACGCCTGGGTCGAAGTCGAGGGGCTGGTGGGGCGCGACACGGCGGAGTGCCGCGTGGAGAGCCGCGACACCCTGATTCAGGTCCTCCACCGCGTGCCGCGCCGCTTTCTCTTCATCCGCTGGGGCACGAAGGCCGTCCGGCAGGAGATCGTGTCGCGCAACCCGCACACGAAGATCGTCTATGCGGAGTACGTGAAAATCGAGCGATAGAAAAGGGGCCGTCGGAATATCCGACGGCCCCTTTTTTCACGATCCTGCGGTTACAATCCGAAGGCGGGCTTCGCCACGCCGAACAGCAGCCAGGCGGCCAGGAACGTCACGACGGCATTGAAGCACTGCGCCCCCAGAAAAGCGTACATCGTGGTGCGGTTCTCCTTCGAGACGATATCCTTGAGCCGGGTGTCGAGGCCGATGCAGACGAAGGCCAGCGAGAAGAAAAGCGACGAGAAAGTCTTGGCCAGCCCCGTCTCGACGAGCTTCGTCGAGGCGTGGTCGGGGAACACCTCGAACGATTGGCAGAGGCTGAAGAGGAGCGACGCCGCCACGAAGCCCAGGATGAACTTGGGGAACTTCTCCCAGACGATCCCCAGCGAGGGCTGCCGCGAACGTCCGCCCTCGCCCCGGGTCGAGAGGTAGAGCGCGATGAAGAAGGCGACCACGCCGATCAGGACATTCTGCGTCGCCTTCACGATGATGGCCGTGCTGTTGGCCAGTTCGCCGGCCATGGCCGACGAAGCCGCAACGCCGCTGGTCGTGTCGATCGTGCCGCCGATCCAGGCGCCGGCGATCTCCTGCTGCACGGCGGGATCCGACGCAACCAGCGGAACGACCTTCGCCGCCAGCCAGGGCATGAGGTAGATCATCGGCACCACGACGATCAGCACGAGCGAAACCACGTAGGAGAGTTTCCGGTCGTCGGTGCCTGCCACGCCGGCGGCCGTGATGCAGGCCGACACGCCGCAGATCGAGACACCGCTCGAGAGGGTCATCGCCGTGGCGCGGTCGACCTTCAGACGGCGGGCCAGCGCATAGGCGAAGAGCCAGACGACGGCCACCACCAGGCAGGCCTGCACCAACCCCATCGAACCGGACTTCATCACGTCGCGGAAGAGAATGGTGGCACCCAGACAGACCACGCCGATCTTGATGAAGAACTCGCCCTGAACGGCGGGTTTCAGCCAGTCGGGAATACGGAAACAGTTGCGGATCACAAGGCCGAAAATCACCGAAAAGAAGACCGACTCGAAACCCAGATAGGCGACCGAGGGGATTTTAGCCACCCAGAGGGCGAGCGCCGCCACGGCGAAGACCACGACAAACGAGGCCAGCAGTCCGCGCAGCGGGCGACCCAGCAGCTTGTTGCCGGCGAAGAGGACGGCCAGCGCCAGCGCGAAGAGCACGGCAATATTGCGCCACGCCTCGACGGTCTGCAAATCGGTCGGGATGGAGATTTTGGGCAGCGCATGCGCGAAGGCCGCCAGCAGGAGCAGAGGGAGGGAGATCAGCACGACCACCCAGTCCTCGACCAGAAATTGTTTGAAAAATCGTTTCATGACTGAAAATAATCTCGTTTGAACTTCGGCATCAGAAAGAGCCCGTCACCAGGACCTGCACCAGCGAGAGATCGTTGCGGCCGTTCTGCGAGACGGCATAGTGCTGCAGGGTGTAGTTGAGTTGGAGACGCAGGTGGCTCCAGACAGGCAGGTCGAGCCCCACCAGCCAGTTCGTGCGCTGCGAATCGGCATCGTCGCTGTCGGGACGAAAGACATCGCAGCGGACCAGCGGGGTCAGGTAACGGGTGGCGCGCCAGCCTGCCACCGCATAGTAACCGTTGCTCCGCAGCGCTCCGGTCTTGCCTCCCAGATATTCGGCACGGGCGAACCAGCGCGCACCGTCGTAGGCGATGCCGGCGGCGAAGCGTTTGCGGTCAGTGTATCCGGCACCCCACTCGCCCCGGTAGTAGGAGCCCGAAAGGGTCAGCTCCGGCAGAGGCATCACGTTCAGACGCAGGGCGATGTCCTTGGACTTGTTGTTGTCCCGGCAGTTGATGCCCGCGCCGTTGAACACGCCGACCTGATAATGGAGGATCGAGCGGTCGCCGTGCTTCCAGAGGCCGCCGTAGAAGGTGATGCCGATGTCGCGTCCCGTAGAGGCGAGTTTCTCTCCGCCGATCCGCTCGTCGAGCCCCATCAGGGCCTGCAGGGCCATCGGATAGTCGATCGCCTCCAGCCGCAGGGGACCGTAGTCGACGTTCTCGATCGAGAAGGGAACTTTGTACTGCCCCAGCTGGACGCCGAACTGCCGCCAGGGGGCGACGCGCACATAGGCGTCGACGACCCGGGGTGCCGCCAGCTCCATCTGGATCCGGTAGTCGGCGATCCGGCGGTAGAGGGCTCCGCCCAGGGTCAGGCGGACCCGCTTGATGTAGAACGTCGACTCGTCGCTTCCGGAGGCCAGCTCGCCCCACTGATAGCCCAGCTGGGCGTAGCCCGAAACCTTCGGGAGTTTTTCGACCGCCCGGCTCCACTTCTCGGAGCGGACCGTCTGCCGCTCAAGCAGCTGTTCCAGCGAGTCGAGACGCTCGTTCAGCCGGTCGGTCTCCGTCTGTCCGGCCGCCCGGTCGCACCGTCCGAGCAGCGCACCGGCGAGCAGAAGGGGAAAAAGTAATCTCTTCATTCCGTTTGCATTTATTAAGGTTGCAAAGATGGCCGATTTTTCCTTGCCGGGCAAGGGTATAAATACCTAAAAACAGACCTCATCGCCCCCTTTCGGAGAGAAAAGGCGGAATTATCGGAAAATGTGCTTATATTTGCGAGTTACAAACTACCTCGTCATGGAGCAGAGAACAGCCCTATTTCCGGGATCGTTCGATCCTTTCACCCGCGGCCATCAAGCACTGGTCGCCCGGGCATTGAAACTCTTCGACCGCGTGGTCGTCGGCATCGGCGACAACCCCGCCAAGCGGGGAATGCTCCCGGCCGGAAAGCGGCAGGCGCTGATCGAGGATCTCTATCGCGGCGATCCGCGCGTGGAGGCACAGGTCTACACCGGTCTGACGGGCGATTTCGCCACCGCCATAGGGGCCGTGGCAATCATCCGCGGCGTGCGCAACACCACCGACTTCGAGTACGAGCGGACGATGGAGGCGGCCAACCTGCGGCTCTACCCCCACCTAACTACCGTGATGCTCTTCACGCCGCCGGACGTGGCGGACATCTCCTCCTCCACGGTCCGCGAGGTGCACGCCTTCGGCCGCTCGGTGCGGGAGTTCCTGCCCGAAGGGGTCGAACTGGAGAACTATTTACCGTAAACCCGAACAAACATCCATAACATGAATTTTACCGCAGAACAAATCGCCGGACTGATCTCGGGAGAGGTCGTGGGCGACAAGCTGACCGAGGTGCATACCGTCTCCTCCATCGAGGAGGGCAAGGCCGGTTCGATGGCCTACCTCGCCAACCCCAAATACGAACCCTGCCTCTACACGACCGAAGCCTCCATCGTGCTGGTGAACCGCTCGTTCGAGCCCTCGCAGCCGGTGAAGGCCACCCTGATCAAGGTGGACGACGTGGGCGCCACGGTGGTGCAGCTGCTGGAGATGTACAACGCCATGCGCCCGCAGAAGTCGGGCATCTCGAAGATCTGCTCCATTTCGGAGCGGGCCGAGGTGGCCGCCGACTGCTACGTCGGGGAGTTCGCCGTCATCGAGGCGGGTGCCCGGGTGGGCGCCGGCTGCCGCATCTACCCCCAGGTCTACATCGGCGACAACGTGGTGATCGGCGAGAGGACGACCCTCTATCCGGGGGTGAAGATCTACGAGGGCTGCCGCATCGGAAGCCGCTGCATCCTCCACGCCGGAGCCGTGATCGGAGCCGACGGCTTCGGCTTCATGCCCAAACCCGACGGCACCTTCGCCAAGATCCCGCAGCTGGGCAATGTCATCATCGAGGACGACGTGGAGATCGGAGCGAACACCTGCATCGACCGCGCCAAGACCGACTCGACGATCATCCGCCGGGGCGTGAAGCTCGACAACCTGATCCAGGTGGGCCACAACGTCCAGATCGGCGAGAACACGGTGTCGTCGGCCCAGATGGGCGTCGCCGGATCGTCGAAGATCGGCAGCAACTGTTTCCTGGGCGGCCAGGTGGGCATCGCCGACCATATCACGGTCGGCAACCGCGTGATGATCGGCTCCCAGAGCGGCATCGACAAGAACGTCGCCGACGGCGAGGTTCGGCTTGGCACCCCCGCCCTGCCCGGCATCAAGTTCCACCGCGCCCACTCCGTGTTCCGCGAGTTGCCCGAACTGCGCCAGCAGCTGATGCGGATGGAGAAGGAGCTGCAGGCGCTCAAAAAGAACGAATAGCCCCGATGGCCGCACCCGACCGCTACCGCATCATGGGCATCGACCCCGGCACCAACTACATGGGTTACGGCGTGCTGGAGGTCGAGGGCCGTCGGCTGCACTCGGTCGTGCTGGGCGACATCGACCTGCACAAGCTGCCCGACCCCTACGCCAAGCTGCGCTACATCTTCGAACGGGTGGGTGCGCTGATCGACCAGTACGGACCGCAGGAGGTGGCGCTGGAGTCGCCCTTCTTCGGCGAGAACGTACAGTCGATGCTCAAGTTGGGCCGTGCCCAGGGGGTCGCGATGGCGGCCGCGCTGAGCCGTTCGCTGCCCGTCTTCGAGTACGCACCCAGCCGGATCAAGCGCTCCATCGCCGGCTCGGGCTTGGCGGGCAAGGAGCAGGTGGCGGGCATCGTGCGGAATCTGCTCAAGATCGAGCAGGCGCCGCGGCGGCTCGACGCCACCGACGGCATGGCCGTCGCCCTCTGCCACTACTATATGGACCACAACGTGCTCAACGAGGCCCTGGGCCACGAACGCATGAAGGGGCTGGGCGGCGGTCCGAAAGCGATCTCCAGACGGGGCAGCACGAGTTGGGAGCAGTTTTTGAAGCAACATCCCGACCGGGAGATCAAATAAGGAAAACGAAAAAACACAACTTAACGAATAGACGATGAAAAAGATTCTTTTCAGCCTGCTCTGCGCCGCTGCGCTTTGCAGCTGCGGTAGCAAAGGCTACCATTTCACGGGAACGCTGGCCGAGGCCGGCGACTCGGTTTACCTGCTCACGGCCGACCGGAGCCAGGAGGTCATCACCGCCGCCGCGGTCGACCAGTCGGGCAATTTCAGCTTCAAGGGCGCTTGCGAAACGCCCTCCATGGCCGTGCTGACTACGTCGGACTACCGTCCCGTCGCGCTGGTCTTTCTGGAGCGGGGCAACCTCGCGCTCGTGCAGAACGCCGAAGGCCGCTACGAGGTGACCGGCTCGCCCGCCAACGAGGCGCTGACCGATTTCCAGCAGAAGATGGCCGCCCTTCAGACCGAATATTTCTCGCTCGACGAGACCTCAGCCTCGCCCGAGACCGTCGAGGCGCTGCAAAACCGGAGCGACTCGCTGACGAAGGCCGCCATGAAGGCCAACCTCTCGAACCTCTTCGGCGCCTACGTGCTGGTTAACAGCCACTATGACATGGAGGGCGACGAGGTGCGCGGTTACATCGAGCAGCTCTCTCCCGAGGTGCGGCGCGCCGAAATCGTGGCCGAGCTGGAGCAGACCCTCGCCGCCCAGGCCAACGTCGAGGTCGGCAAACCCTACACCGAACTCACCTTCGACGACGCTGCCGGAAAACCGGTCGCCCTCTCCACGCTCATCGGCCCCGGCAAGTGGGTGCTGATCGACTTCTGGGCCACGTGGTGCGGCCCCTGCAAGCGGGAGATTCCCCATCTGGCCGAGGCCTACGAGGAGTTCCGCGACAAGGGCTTCGAAATCTACGGCGTGTCGCTCGACAGCGACGCCGAGGCGTGGAAGGGCTACGTGGCCGACCACGGGATGAACTGGGTAAACGTGCTGGGCACAGGAAGCGACGAGGCCCGCGCGCAGATCGACCTCTACGCCGTTCAGTCGATCCCCTCGAATTTCCTCATCTCGCCCGACGGCATCATCGTCGCCAAGAACCTTCGCGGCGCGGCCGTGCGCGAGAAGCTGGCCGAGATGCTCGAATAACCCTCACCCGTCAATACACGAATCGGGCTGCCTGCGGGAAGCAGGCAGCCCGATTCGCATCGTATCATCTCGAGCGGAAGAACGCCAGCCCCGCAGTCGACTCATTCCTACATAACGGAACATTCGCCCTTACATTCCGCCCCTGCGACCGTCGTCCCCCGACCATAAGGAAACGGTGCAGCTAATACTCGGAACATGATCATCGCAATACATTTGGTTTCATAGAGACTAACCTCCACTCCCGCTCTTCCGAATAACAGGTGTTTTTGATATGCTGATATTTGTCGTGCAGAAACTCGTAGTCCAGATTTTTTACAGAACAGTCCCTACCGTCCTCATTGATTTCAATAGCATCATACGCCCGTTGCAGATCCTCGCTTGTGAATGTATCGATATATTTATTTTCTGTTTTATAGCTAATCTTCAGAAAATTGCCATGTTCATACCTTGATATAAAATCGACAGGGAATGCAATTGCCGCCGGTGAGGACAATACAAGAGATTTGCGGGGAAGATCACCCCAATTTACTACTGACAAAGTTTCGATTCCATGCTCCCCGCTATTGGATAGAAACTTTGTTTTTAAGAACTTTGCAGCAAAATTTAACGGCAACAGCACCCGAAAGGGCAAGTTATTTTGCAATTTCCGCTGAATATGCTACTTTTGCAGTAACATATTAATACACGGAAAGTGTAAGATATAATATAATAAATCGCAACTATTTATATATCTGCGTCTTATCTCTTAACAATCTGTATATCGTAACACATTCGTAACAAAAAGTAATTTTATTCGAGATTGCATAAATTTTTGTTACTCCTTACTTTCATCGACTTCATTTATTAGTATTTCTGTTGGGATATTCTTTTTTGGGGCTATCCTCTCATATAGGTTCTGTCGGCGATAAGAATTTTTGCAGCCAAAAGAAAAATATTGTCTGTCGACAATTAGCATCACATCCCTGCGAATCCATCCTCATATACGCAGGCAATAATATACCTGCATATATACTTTACTTTAGATTAGCA
>ERZ777306.1003-NODE-1003-length-49473-cov-22.229006_pt1 | contig 49473 bp, 39 predicted proteins | sample MGYA00374966_ERZ777306 | MGnify/ENA primary metagenome ERZ777306 (study PRJEB29329, sample SAMN06343882) | mouse gut metagenome | isolation source: Mouse cecum | place: Austria: Vienna | collected 2014-11-15 ... | reverse complement strand
GGGGCGCTTCCATGACCTTCGTGCTGGTGCTGGGCGCGGCCTTCATCGCCAACGGTGCCGTGGACCTGTTCATCGAATGGTACGCCCGCGATTCCGCCAAGCAGGCCGACCTGATGGCGCGGCCCCGCTAAGGAGTGAGGCGGCCGGCGCGAGGGAGGTGCCGGACTGCGTGCCGGCCCCGTCGCCTTAGAGCGCGCTGCTCGGGCGGTCGCCCCGCTGATCGAGCCGTGTCTCGGGCTCGGACGGCGCCTCCGCGCTGGCGTTCCCGCTCCTTCCGCATCCCGCTGGCTCGCATTCGATTTTACCGATGGCGGCCCGTCGCGGGCTTCTATAACTTAATTGCTCCATGACCCCTGCTCGCGCGGGGGTCTTTGCTATCATGGACGCCACGCGAGGGCCGCCTGCGCCGCGTGGGCGCGTCGGCCATGCTCGTTCAAGTTTTGGTACACGAAAGGAAAAGCGATGTCTGAAGAGAACAGCAATCTTGCCGAGATTCAGAAGCATCGTGAGCAGATCGACGCCATTGACCGCGAGATCGTTGCGCTTTTGAACAAGCGTGCCGGCCACTCGCTGGTCATTCGCGGTCTGAAACCCGGTGCGCATATGGGTCTGTACGACGCGCGCCGCGAGGAGGAGATCTTCGCGCGGGTGGACAGCTACAACGAGGGGCCGCTGTACAACGAGAACCTCCGCGAGATTTATGCCACCATCCTCAAGATCATGAAGGAGACGCCGTCCGTATGAGCGAAGTGAAGATTGCCCCCATCCCCGATCTCGGCCAGCGCACCGACGAGATCACCATTTACGCCGGGCCCTGCTCGGTGGAATCGACCGAGCAGTTCAACGAGGTGGCGGAGTGCGTCGCCGATCTCGGTCTTTCCTGGATCCGCGGTGGCGCCTTCAAGCCCCGCACCAACCCCCATTCCTTCCAGGGCTTGGGCGAAGAGGCGCTCAAGATCATGAAGGCCGCCGGCGACACCTACGGCCTGAAGACGCTCACCGAGGTCATGGACTCGGCCCACTGCCAGCTGGTGGCCGATTACGTGGACGGCCTGCAGGTGGGCGCCCGCAACTTCCAGAACTTCAGCCTGCTGAAGAAGATCGGCCAGGTGACCGCCGAGAGCCAGCAGATGGTGCTGTACAAGCGCGGCTTCGCCGGCACCATCGCCGAATGGTTGGCCGCCACCGACTACATCACCGACTGCGGCAACAACAACGTGGTGCTGTGCGAGCGCGGCATCCGCACCTTCGAGACGGCCACCCGCTTCACGCTGGACATCGCTGCGGTGCCGGTCATCCACAAGCAGTCGCTGTATCCGGTGTGCATCGACGTGTCGCACCCGGCCGGCCAGCGCGACCTGGTGCCGGCCCTGGCAAAGGCGGCCGTGGCGGCTGGGGCCGACTCGCTCATGATCGAGGTGCATCCCAACCCGCCGGTGGCCCTGTCCGACGGCCCCCAGCAGCTGACGCCGGCCCAGTTCCGCGAGCTCGTCGCCGAGCTGCGCGAGCTGGCCGCCTGCCTGGGCAAGAAGATCGTATAGCGGCTTTCCGCTGCTGCGTATTGCTGCTTAGAAGCCCATCTCGCTTTGTGCGAGGTGGGCTTTTCGCTTGTACGCTTTGTTGCTGAAGACGCTCGCCCCGCCCCCGCCGTTTGCTGTTTCGGGGAGGATGGAGCTGCTTGCGCGTGGACCGGTGGTGGCGCGCTTTCAACGTCCAATCGCCGGCCTGCAACGGCAATGCGGTCGCTGTGCTTAGGCCGCACATTGGCATTGAGCGCCGTAGTGAGAAGAAAAGCGCGGTTTTCGTAACTTTTAGTGCCAGGGGGTCGGGAAACCTCTTAGGGAGTTTTACGTTTTGCCTGGTCACGGTTCCACCAGCAAGCGATGCTGTTTCTGTCGCCTACGAAAACCGTCATTTTCTTCTCGCTTTCAGCGCTTGCGGGGCACGTGTGGAGCATTGGAAACGCTTCATATCAGAATGCAGATGGAGCATGGCGTGCGTCGCGGATGTGCTTGGTGCGCAAGCGGCAAATGGGGGAAGGCCAATTTATGAAGGTGGTTTCTCTTCCTGAGCAAAATGGTCAGCACAGTGAATCCTTGGAGGAGGATTGAGCCCGTGGGGAAGCAGCTCGGTCCCTGCCGCTACACTTCGCCCATGCGAATTTTTCTCTATGGCATATCGTCTTTTTCGTATTGGCTAACAGCCGAATGTCGTCCGAATGCCCATTGCGGTGTTGGGGTATCGGCTTTGAAATCGTGCGTGCCTCATCGAAAGACAGTTGAGTATCTGGAGAAGGTATTTCCCTCTATCCCCCAACCGTATCACGTGACCGTGCCTGTTTCCTCGAAGAGCTCGGTCCCGCAGGCGATTGCCCATTTATCGCGCTTCGCGTTCGCGGAGAGGCCCTTCGTGCGCATCGAGAACGGTGTCTTTGCCAGTTGTCCCGAGCTCTGCTTTGTACAACTTGCTCTGACGCTTCCCTTTCACGAGCTGGTAAAAGCCGGAGATGCCCTGTGCGGCAACTTCTACATCGATCCGACAGCTGACAACGGTCTTGGAAGTCGAGTGCCGCTTACTTCGAGGAAACGTATCGAGGCATTTGTTCGGCGCAATGTGGGGTTGAGGGGCGCAAAGCAGGCGCGGCGAGCGCTGCGATCGGTGGTCGATAATGCCGCCTCGCCTCCCGAGGCGTTTCTCTGGTCTGTTCTGAGTTTGTCGCAGCGTTATGGGGGTTATGGGATTCCCGATCTCGAGTTGAATCGTCGAATCAGGCCGAGCAAACGGGCTCGTCGCATTGCCCGTCGCGAGACGCTTGTTCCCGACGTGAGTCACCGTGAAATACGGCTGGTGATCGAGTACGATTCGAATTCTGAACACCTGACGCCGTTTCAAATAGCGCGTGATGCCTCTAAACGGATGGCGCTTGAGGCCGACGGCTACAAAGTGATCTCGGTGACTACCCGGCAGCTTGCCGACGCGAGAGAAATGCGGAACGTGGCTGATCAGGCGAGTGGGCACTTGGGGCGCCGCCTCCAGATAAAGGCGAAACGGTTCCAGGATTCCCATCGAGTGCTGTATGCAACAGGCTGGTCGTTGGGGCGCTATCACCGTCGACTGTGGCTTGAGGGCGGTCGCGCTTCGGACGAGATGTAAGGCGGTTGCCTTTGGGTTGGGAGTGGAGCGACTCTCTTTGCGTTTGTTGCCGGGAAATGAGAAGAAAAGCACGGTTTTCGTAGACTTTTGAGTGGTTTATGGGTTGCAACTCTGAAATTTCGGGATGTTTTCCCAGGTAAATCGATTGTCATGATGACAGAGGGGAAGTCAGAATTACGAAAACCGTGCTTTTCTTCTCAATTTGCAACAGGGAAGTGGTGTTATGACGGCGCCGGCAGGCCGTTGGCGAGCGATGGGGAAATTAGGGGCTTGCGCGATCAGGTTTCTGTGCTAAAGTACACGCAGCAATTGAATATACCTTAAACCGATGAGGCGAAGATCAAGCCATCCGGGCACTCACAGAGAGCGGGCGCAGCTGAGATTCCCGCAGAACGCCAGAGGGTAAATGGATCGCCGAGGGAAAGGGGAAAGGCCCACCGCCGTTTGTTCCGGCGAGGCCGAGTATCTAGACCGTGAGCCTGCGTTAAAGGCAGAGCGGGTGTTGGCCCGTTCATGAGAGGGTTCGCTTCGGCGAATCAATTAAAGGTGGCACCGCAGATCAAGGGATCTGTCCTTTAAGCGAAGGACAGATCCCTTTTTTGTTGGGAAAAGCCGGAAACCTCTCAAGGCGTCGGATACGGGGCAATTGCTGACACAGGAAACGCTCGCAGGCGCGAGCACGAGGGGCAGCAGGGAAGCTGCCCGAGAAAGGACTGATTGACATGGCAGAACTCCGTATGACCGCTGACGCCGAGAACGCTCCCGCCCAGGCCGGCGGCGCCAAGCGCACCGTCGCCGCGACCGAGAAGAAGGGCCTGCAGGTGCAGGACCTCATCCTGGTGGCCGTGCTTCTGGCCGCCGGGGCCGTGCTGAAGCTGACCGCGGGCAGCCTGCTCGCCTCCTTCGGTATGAAGCCGAATTTCACCATCGCCGCCTACTGCCTGGCCATCATCATCATTCGCCCGAATGTGGCCCAGTCGCTGGCCATCGGCCTCATCGCAGGTTTGGTGTGCCAGATTCCGATGTTGAACGCCACGCCGCTGCTCAACATTCCCTCGGAGCTTCTGGGCGCGCTCGCCTGCGGCCTGCTCATCCACGTGCCCATGAAGATCGGCGGCAAGCTGGACATCAACCCGCTCGTGAACACCTTCATCTCCACCTGCGTGTCCGGCTTCACCTTCGCGGCGCTGTCCGTCTACATCAACGTGGTGTCCGTGGGCGGCGACTTCGCCGTGGCCATGGCGGCCTACGTGGCCATCGTGCTGGGCACGGCCACCTTCAACTGCATCTTCGTCCAGGTGCTCGCCATGCCCCTGAAGAAGGTTCTGAAGAAGTAAGTAGGCTATCGAGGAAGAGCAGCTATGATCGAGTTCAAAGAGTTCAGTTTTCGGTATCGGGAGGGGGAGGCGCCGGTGGTGCGCGACATCACGCTCTCCATTCCCGATGGGTGCTTCGTGGGCATCACCGGGGCCGCGGGCAGCGGGAAGTCCACCCTCACCTATGCCATCAACGGCATCATCCCGCACTGCTATCCGGGCGACTTCTACGGGTCGGTGACCGTGGAGGGGCTCGACACCGTGGAGGCGTCGCTTACCGACATCTCACGGGTGGTGGGCAGCGTCTGCCAAGATATCGATTCGCAGATGGTGTCCACGGTGGTGGAAGACGAGATCCTCTACGGCCTCGAGAACTTCGCGGTGCCCAAAGACGGGATTCCCGCGCGGGTGGACGAGGCGCTTGCCGCCATGGGCATCGCCGATTTGCGTGACCGCACCATCGACAGCCTGTCGGGCGGCCAGAAGCAGAAGGTGGCTGTGGCCTCGGTCATCGCCCTGCAGCCGCGTGTGCTCGTGCTGGACGAGCCCACCGCCGAGCTGGATCCGGCCTCGTCGGTGGCCGTGTTCGACCTGCTCGCCCGCTACGCCCGCGAGCACGGCACCACCGTCGTGGTGGTGGAGCAGAAGATCGCGCTTCTGTCCGATTACGCCGACATGCTCGTCATTGTGGACGGGGGGCGCATCCGCTTCGCCGACACGCCCGATGCGGTGCTGGCCCACTCCGACGAGCTTTTGGCCCTCGGCGTGAACGTGCCGCGGGCCACTACGCTCATGAACGCCTTGGGTGCCCAAGGGCTCTATGGCGGCCCGACGGTTCGCAACGTGGCCGGTGCCGCTGCGGCGCTGAAGGAGGTGCTCGCATGATCGAGTTCAAGAACGTGTCGGCCTCCTACGACGGGGAGCTCGCGGTGCTGCGCGACGTGAGCTTCACGGTGGGCGACGGCGACTTCGTGGCCTTCGTGGGCACCAACGGCGCGGGGAAGTCGACCACCATGCGCCTGGCCAACGGGCTTCTGAAGCCCACGGCTGGCGAGGTGATCGTGGACGGCGTGCCCACTACCGCTCTGAAGACGAGCGAGCTGGCGCGGCGCATCGGCTTCCTCTTCCAGAATCCCGACCGGCAGATCTGCTGCAACACCGTGCGCGAGGAGCTGCTCTTCGGCTTCAAAGCGCTCGGCGAGGAAGGACCGGCGGCTGAGGAGCGGGTGGACGCGATCATCGAGCGCTTCGGCTTCGACGCCGACGCCGAGCCCTATCTGCTGAACCGGGGCACGCGCCAGCTTCTGGCACTCGCCTCCATCATCGTGCTCGCGCCGCCCACCATTATTCTGGACGAGCCCACCACCGGCCTCGACTTCCGCGAGTGCGTGAAGGTGATGGACGTGGTGCGCGAGCTGAACGAGGGCGGCACGACCGTCATCATGGTGTGCCACGACATGGAAGTGGTGGGGGATTTCGCCCGCCGGGTGATCGCCATGACCGCCGGGCGGGTAGTGGCCGATGGCGCCACCTTCGACGTGCTGCGCGACGGGCGCGTGCTGAAGGAGGCCCACATCCTGCCGCCCCAGGTGACCGAGGTGTCCATGATTCTCGGGCGCGACGAGGGGTGCCCCGAGGCCATCGCCCAGGCCGATACGGTGCCCCAGATGGTGGCCGCCATCGCCCAGGAGCTGCAGCTCGAGGGCCGGGCCGCTGCCGAGGCCGCAGCTCTGGCCAACGACGTGGCGGCGGCTCTCTCCGCCGAGACGGTGGCCAGTGCCGCGGCTGTGGTGGAGGCGAAGGCGATGCTCGGCGATGCCGGTGCGGACGGGGAAGGGGGCCGATAATGGCGAAGTTTCTGGAATACGTGCCGGGAAACAGTTTTCTGCACCGCATGAACCCCTCGGTCAAGCTCATCTGCGCTGTGCTGTTCGCCATCGCCTGCTTTGCGACGAGCAACCTGGCGTTCCTGCTCGTGCTGCTGGCCGGGGCGCTTGTCTTGGCCGCCTCGTGCGGGCTCGGCCGTGAGACGGCGGGTTTGTGCCGGGCGGTGTTCGCGTTCTCGCTCATCCTGGCGGTGGTCATTCTGCTCACCACGCCCCACGGCGTGCCGCTTGTGCCGCTGCCCTGGGGCTTCATCGGCACTGGCAGCCTGCTGGCGGCCCTCACGGTGATCGTGCGCCTTATGGCCGCGGCCATTCCCTTGTTCCTCGTGTTCTACGTGACGAAGATGAACGACATCACGAACTCGGCGGTGAAGCAGCTGCATGTGCCCTACAAGTACGCCTTCACCTTCACGAGCACGGTGCACTTCATTCCGGTGTTCATGAACGATATGGCCGGCATCATGGAAGCGCAGACGGCCCGGGGCGTGGAATTCGACGGGTCGCTCGTGAAGAAGGTGCGGCTCATGATTCCGCTGTGCGTGCCGCTGCTCGTGAGCTCGGTGCGCAAGACGAACTCGGCCGCCATCGCCGCCGAGGTGCGCGGCTTCAACCTGCGCACCCGCGAAAGCGGTTACAAGGACTACCCGCTGGGTGCTGGCGATTGGGGCGCGCTGGCCGTGTGCGTGCTCGTGCTGGCAGCGGCCATCGCGCTGGCGGCACTCGGGCTCTAGCGTAGCGAGAAGTACTTGCTGAGCTTCACGCTGAGGGGGCCTTGGGTGAGCAGGAGCTTGGCGATGACGAGCAGCGCAATGCCGGCGCCCAGGGCGATGAGCAGCGCCGGCAGCCCGAAGGCGGCCGCGGCGATGGCCGCTGCGGCGACCACGGCGACGATGAGCGTTCCCAGGGCCCGGTGCACCGTGCGCGAGAGGCGGTGCCAGATGGCCACGGGGAAGGGCGAGGGTGTCACCTGCCCGGTAAGCGTGCTCCCGCACAGGGCGCAGCGGTCCACCTCCCCAGTGTAATCGAGATGGCAGCGGTCGCAGTGCCTCATGGCCGGTCTCCCTTCGCGCGCTCGCCCAAGCGCCCCTGGTCGCGGGCGGGGGCGGCCGCCTTGCGCTCCTGCCACGCGGCGCCGATGGCAGCGAGACGCTCTTCCAGGGCCGATTCCCGCAAGGCGGCGTCCACCTGCTCGCCGCTCTTGTTGAGGTTCGCCTGGCCATGCAAGCCCTCGGCGGCCAGCACGTCTACTAGATGCCGCGCCGCCCGCAGGCTCACGAAGCGGCTGGAGACGCCGATGCACAAATCGTTTCCGCAGGTGCACAGGATGAAGTTCAGCCCGGCCGGCGAGGTGAGCGCGCTGATGCCCTCCACGTAGGGAGTCACCGCGTCGTCCAGCTGCACGCGGCCCAGGCTGGATACGGTGCAGGTCACCTCGCGGGCGGCTCGCCAGGCGGCGAAGTCGAGGGCCGCATCCTTTACGATGAGGGGCACCGCGCGTACGAGCGGGTTCTTCTCCAGCTTCACCATGCGCATCATGCGGCGCTTGAGCGAGGCCGGCTGGGTGCCCGCGGCCAGTTGCTCCTGCACGCGGGCGGCCACCTCGGCCAGGGGCTCGTCGGCATCCCCCGGCACGTAGGTGACATAGGCCAGGCCGAAGAAGTTGCGCAGGGTGGTGGAGCCGAAGAGCGCGCGCAGATCCACGGGCACGTCCATGTGGATGGCGCGCTGCCGTTCGGCCCCGTGCATCTCGCGGCGCAGGGCGCAGACGACCGCTGCCACCAGGTAGCTCGTGACGGTGGCACCGCAGGCCTTGGCGGCGGCGTGCACGGCGTCGGCGGGATAGTGCAGTTCCAGGTAGGTGGGATCCACGTCGGTCTTCCAACCCGTCAGGTGGAACACCTTCGGCTGTGCATCGGCGCCGGCAGCGGCGCGATCGTAGTGGGCTGAGAAACTGTCCTCGGTCTTGGCGGCCTCGGTGCCGGCGTAGGGCGCCCGGTCGACGGCAACGTTGTAGCGTGCTTCCACGTAGGCCGCGAGCAGCACCCTCACGAATTCCAAGGTGCCGCGGCCATCCGAGATGATGTGGGACACCTCCACGTTGATGCGCCGACGATAGTAGGTGACGCGGAAGAGCACACTTGCGGGCCCGGTGTGCAGGCTGAAGCACACCGGCAGCGTCTCCGGCTCGACGCGGGGCGGCGCAGGCGCGGGCACCAGGTAGTGCCAGAACAGGCCGTTTCTCAGACACACGTTGAAGCCGGGAAAGAGCGCCGCGGCCTCATCGAGGGCCTGCTGCAGGGCGTGGGCATCCACCTCGTCGACCATGGTGGCGGCGATGCGGAAGACGGTCTGGGTGCCCCCGCCGGCCTGGGCGGCGTAGAACTTGCCGACGTTGTCTAGTCGGTACCAAGCAGGGGCGTCCATGGGAGCTTGCCTTCGGTGGGGATGGGATCGCCGTCGAGGAAATGCGCGATGAGCCGGTAGGTGTCGCGCACGAGCGAGAGCACCGAGGGGTACAGGAAGTAGCCGTGCACGCCGTCGGTCATGCGGAAGCAGGCCACCTCGCTTCCCTCGGCGTCGAGCCGGGCCGCGAAGGCCTCGCCCTCGTCGCGCAAAGGGTCGTACTCGGCGGTGACGACCAGCGTGCGCGGCATGTCGGCTAACGACGTCGCGATGAGCGGCGCGAAGCGGGAATCGTGGAAGTCCTCGGGCGTGCGCAGGTACAGCTCGATGTAGTCCACGATGGCCTGGCGGGTGAGGATGTAGTCCTCGCCGTTCTCGCGCACCGAATCGAACAGGGTGCTCTCGCTGTGGTCGTTGTAGGTGAGCGGATACAGCAGGATCTGCGTGCGGGGGCGGAACTCGCCGCGCTCGCGGGCCAGAAGGCTCACCCCGGCCGTGAGGTTGCCGCCGGCCGAGTCGCCCATGAGCACGATGTGCTCAGGGTCGGCGTCGGGAATGAGCTCGCCGGCGAACAGTTGGCGGGCCACGGCGTAGCAGTCCTCCAGCGGCACGGGGAAGCGGCACTCGGGGCTGCGACGGTAGTCCACGGCGATGACTCGACGCTCCAGCTTCAGCGCCGTGCGCATGCAGGCGTCGCTGTAGAAGTCCACGTCGCCGTTGGCCCAGCCGCCGCCGTGCATATACAGGATGGTGCCGCGATGATCCTCGTTCACGTGGAGCCCCGCCTTCAGCGAAAAGTCGATGTCGAGCGGGGTGAACACGCGCAGGGGTATCTCGTAGCCGTCGTCGGCGGTGGCGGTGATCTCGTCGATGCGACAGCGCGGATCGGCGATGGTGAGCTTGCCGGCGGCGTCTTCCACCTTGCGCTGGGCATCCCACGAGGAGGCCACGTCGGGCTGCACGAGCGTGATGGCCTTTATCACGGCCTGAACCACGGGGTTCATGGGCATGGCTGCTCCTTTACTCGTTGACGGTGCGTAAATGATGAGGCCCATGCTAAGCGATAAGGCCTTACGACGGCTACCGCCGGAAGGCCTTGGCATCAAACGGTTAACGGAGCGACACGCGGCCAGTCTTTCGAGTTCGCGATGCGTGAATGTGCAGGGCCCGGTATGCGCTGGTGGAGGCCAGCAGAAGACCCTGCGGCCTTCTGCCGGCAAACCGATGGGCGCAGACGGGAAAACGGGAGTCTGTGAACATCTTGTGGAGGTCGGTGTGCTGCGGCGATGCGGAGCGCAAAAGTGCCGCTAGCATAGCCTCCCCACCTTGACGTCGGTGTTTCTCACGCCTCCGACCTCTCAGGTTTCCCGAACGGGGCCGCCGCGGCCGAGCCGTTCGCATGAGACGAAACCTTGGAAGAGGAAGGAGCGGGACGTGACGGTGCCCACTATGCCCCTGCGGGCCAACGGCCATCACCAGGCAAACGATATCGAAGAGGCGGAGCGTGCTCATCTTGCGGCGGTGCTCGGACAGGTGCGCGCCGCCGTGGCGCGGTCCGCGGCCTTGGCGGCGCGCACCGAGGAGAGCCATCGGGAGGCCGGCGCGCAGCTGGCCGCCTCGCGCGGGGAACTTGCCCCGGAGGAGGCGCACCTGTCGGCCTTCGAGCTGAACCGCCTGGACGCCCAGGCCGCCGTGGCCGCCCGTTCGCACCGGCGCTTGGAGAAGCTGCTGGCCTCCCCCTACTTCGCGCGGGTGGATTTTCTCGATGGGGATGACGCGGCCGCGCGGGGAGCCGGCGCGGACCCCGATGCATCGGCCGGCCCTGACGCGGGCGGCACGGTGCCCGGTGGCGGCGCCCCCGAGGTGACCTATATCGGGCGATTCGCCTTCACCTGGGAGAACAAGGCCGTCGTATCCGATTGGCGCAGCCCGGTGGCGGCGCTGTTCTACGATTTCGAGCCGGGCCCCGCGGCCTTCCAGGCGCCGGCGGGCGAGCGGTGCGGAACCCTGGTGCGCAAGCGGCAAGTCGCCGTGGAGGAGGGGCGGCTCGTCTACGCCGTCGATTCCTCGTCGAGCGTGCGCGACGAGGTGCTGGCCCAGGCGCTTTCCCGCTCGTCGGATGCGAAGATGCACGACATCGTGGCCTCCATCCAGCGCGAGCAGAACGCCGTCATCCGCGACGAGGCGCCGGGCACGCTCGTCATCCAGGGGGTGGCGGGTTCCGGCAAGACCTCCATCGCCCTGCACCGGGTGGCCTATCTGCTCTACCGCCAGAAGGAGCGGCTCTCCTCGCAGTCGGTGGCCATCCTGTCGCCGAGCCGGGTGTTCTCCGACTACATCTCGGGCGTGCTCCCGGAGCTCGGCGAGGAGCCGGTGCGCTCGTGGAGCCTGCACGAGCTGGCGAGCCTGCTTCTGGAGGGCATCGCGAAGGTGGCGCCTGCCCGCTCGTTCGCCGACGAGGCCGACGCCGTTCGCGCCGAGCGCGCCCAGGTGAAGGGCACCGAAAAGTTCGCGCAATCGCTCGCTGCGTGGCTCGACGGGCAGCTGGCTGCGGGCGGGGCGCTGTTCAAGCCGCACGACCTGCCCGTCGGCGGGGATGTGGCCGAGGCCGCGTGGCTTGCCGAGCGCTTCTCGGCCTACGCGCCCGTGCCCTTCGAGGAGCGACTCGACCTCGTAGCGGGCGACGCCCTGGAGCTTGCCCACGGCAAGACCTTCGGCCGCTACGCCCACGCGATGCCGACCCGCCGCGAGCTGCGGTCGCGCCTGCTGCGCATGATGCGCGCGAAGAACCCGCTTGCCCTGTACCGACGCTTTCTGGCCGATACGGGCCGAAGCGCGCTTCTCAAGATGGCGGCGAAGGGCACGGTGGAATGGGAGGATGCCTTCCCGCTCGTGCTATGCGCCTGGGCCTTCCGGGGCTCCGACGGCTTTGCCGCCGCCGCGCCAGTGCGCCACCTGGTGATCGACGAGATGCAGGATCTGTCGCCAGCGGCCCACGAGGCCGTCTCGCGGCTTTTCCGCTGCGACAAGACGCTGCTGGGCGACGCGAACCAGCTCGTGGACGGTCGCGTTGCCGCCCCTCCCGAGACGGTGGCGGCCCATTACCCCGGAGCCCGCGTGGTGCGCCTCATGACGAGCTACCGTTCCACCTTCGAGATTACCGAGCTGGCGCGGCGCGTGCTGCCCGTGGGCGGTCTGGTGGCGGTCGAGCGCCACGGCGACGAGCCCCGCTTCGTGCGCTGCAGGGACACCGCGGGCGTGCTGGCGGCGGTAGATGCGGCGGTGGAGCGGTGGCGTGCGGCCGGGCGACGGACGCTGGGCATCATCGCGAAGTCCGACTTTCTCGCCGCCCGCTACGCTGAGCTCATCGGCCGCGTCCACGAGGTCGCTCTGATCACCGACGAGACCGACACGTACCCGGGCGGCATCGTGGTCACCTCGGTGCGCCTGGCCAAGGGCCTGGAGTTCGACGAGGCGGTGCTGCTGGACGCCGACGGCCACCAGTACGCCACCGAGGCCGACCGCCACCTCTTGTACGTGGCCGTCACTCGCGCCATGCACGGGCTGACCATCCTCTACCGCGACGAGCCGAGCCCGTTTCTGCGCTGAGGCTCGGGGCCGGCCTACCCTCGCTGCTCGCGCTCGGCGCGGTAGCGGGCGAGGGCCGCGTCGAAGCTGCCGACAGTACGACGGTAGTAGACGGTGTAGCCGGCGGTGATGGCGGCGAGCGTGATCAGGTAGATGATGACGAAGGTGACCCAGGCGCCGGCGTTGTCCACCGGGAACCAGCCGCCGAGGGCCGCGCAGAGCGCCAGGGCGGGCAGGGCCGTCAGGCCGTAGCCGGCGATGCGCGCGGGGTAGCTCGGCCGGGCGAACACGGTCTCGGTGAACCACAGGACTTGTAGTGCGACGAGCAGCAGGCAGGCGGCCAGGAGCGAGAGCGTGATGACGATGCCCTCCACGGGGCCGGCGAAGACGAGGCCGAGCGCGCACCACAGGGCCATGGCGGCGGTGAAGGCGATGCAGACGCGGACGAGGGCGCTTTTCAGGATGCGGTTCATAGGGCTTCCTTTCCTTGGGTGGGCGGGATTCGAGAGGCTGGGTGCGGCGGCTGCCGATCGACTGGCTACAGGCCGATCTTGCGCTTGATGGCGGGCGCGTACTGGCGGGAGGCGATGAGATGCTCGCCGTTTTCCAGAATGAGCTCGATCCGGGCGTTGGGGTAGGGGCGCAGGCCCCGCACCGCGTCGAAATTCACGAGCAGGGACTTCGACGCCCGAACAAACTCGCTGCCGGCCAGCTCCGCTTCCAGCTCGTAAAGTCGCAGCGGGCTTTCCAGCACGCGGTCGCGCCCATAGAGGAAAGACCTCCCGTCCACCGATTCCGCGTAGAGCACCTGGGCGGGCTCCAGGATGAACGTGCCCTGCTCGTTGGCGCCGAGCAGACGCCGCTCGGCGGCGTTCGCCGCGGCCACGATGGCCTCTACGCGCCGGTCGATGGAGGGGCAGCGGATGTCCACCTCGATATCGGGCAGGCCGGGGTGCTCTTCAACGGTCAGTTTCATGGGGCTTCTTTCGGTATCGCTCAGACATGGTGTTCGAACGATGCCAGTGTGCCCGCTTCACGGTGTCGGCGCAAGGCCTTTGGGCCTCAGTTGCACGGGGCGGCCGCTATGTTGCAAGAGGCAGTGGCTGAGGGGAGCACGCGGGTTACTCGGCGAGAACGGAGGGGTGTTCGGCGCCCACGGCGGCAGGGCCCGCGTTTCGGTCTGCCGTGCGGACATCGCTCGGCGCGGCGGCGCTCCCGTCCTCTTCGGCAAGGTCGCGCAGGGTGTGGGTGGTAAGCGCCCAGATTGTGGCCGCGCCCCAGCAGACGGCGAGGGCGAGCGCCGCTGCGCCTGCGCCCCACGCTTCCACGATCAGCGAGGTGGCGAACACGGCCACCGGCGCCGCGGCCAAGGTGAGCGAGTTCTGGGTGCCCAGGGCGCTGCCGCGGTTGCCCTCGGGAATGCGGTCGAAGATGTAGAAGCCGAGCAAGGCCGACAGGGGACCGGCGAACAGCCCGAGCAGCAGCGCGCCGGCCAGCAGCAAAGGGAAGGAGGGCAGCAGCCCCAAGGCCAGCACGCCGACGGCCATGCCGGCGAGCGAGATGATGAACCAGGTGCGGCGGCGCAGCTTAGAGGCGAGCGCCGCGTAGGCCAGCGAGCTTACCAGCATGCCCGCCGACATGGCCGACAGCACGTAGCCCAGCAGTTCGGGCGTGCCGGCGGCGGTGAAGTGCACGGGCAGCACGAGGCCCTGCAGCGACCCCAGGATCATGACGATGCCGAAGCTTACGAGCATGCAGGAGCGCAGAAGCTCGTCGCGCACGAACAGCACGGCGACCCCCGACTTCAGCGAAGCCCAGGCCTCGGCGACAAGGCCGGGGCCCGCGGTAGCGGTGGTGATGGCGGCGGTCGCGCCGGCCAGGGCGCGCTCGTTGCCGGTGTGGCCGACGGTTCGGGGCAGCGTGAGCGTGACGAGGGCCGCCCCCGCTGACATGACGGCGGTGAACCACAGGGCGTTCACCGCTCCGGCCGCGCCCATGAGGAAGGCGGCCAGGGCGGGCCCGACGATGACCACGAGGGAATCGAGGGACTGGGTCAGCCCCATGAACTTCTGCAGGCTGCGCCCGTCGCGCTCGCATACGGCGGGGGCCAGCGCGTCGCGGGCCGTCATGCCGGGAATGTCGCCGACGGCTCCCAGAAGGCCGAGGGCCACAAACCAGCCGAAGGACAATCCCCAGATCATGTCCACGACAGGCAGCAGGGCCACGCTGGCCGCCGACAGCATGTCGGAGACGATGGACACGTTGCGGCGGTTGAAGCGGTCGATGAGCGCGCCGCCGACAAGTCCGATGAGGAACTGGGGCGCCGCGCAGATGAGCGCCAGGGTGCCCGCAGCCAGGGCGTCGCCGGTGGTGGCGAGCAGCACAAGCGGCAGCACGACGCCGGCCACCGAGTTGCCGAGCAGGGAGAGCGCGCAGGAGAGCAGGTAGCGCGGAGCGACCTTGCGAGGACGATGGGGCGGGCGGGGCGTGCGGGCCTGAGGGGCGGCAAGGGACATGGGGGGCCTTTCTCGAAAGTGCGGAACTTCGGGAAGGCAGTTAAAACTATGACGTTGCGTCGGGGTCAAGGGGGGCGGGAAAAGAAATCGGCCGCCCGGCCGCCCGGTACTCTCCAGGGCGGCCCGTGCTCAGGTCCGGGGTGCCCGCTCGGCTTCCACGCGGGCCTCCATGATGCTCTCGATGCCCGCCTCGATACGGTGGTAGACGTCCTGTTGGGCGGCATTGTGGCCCTCGAAGGCGATGCGGTCGAGGAATTGCTCGCGGTCGGTCGAGGGGCGCAGCCAGTTCGCCGTGTCGAAGCAGGCGATGACGGGCTTCAGGGCCTCCAGGGATTCGGCGGCCAGCTCGGCCCGCTCGGCTTCGGAGGCGTCGGACGGAAGGGCGGTCAGCTGCTGATCGAGGTGCAGCATGGTCTCGGTGAGGTCGTCGCTGGCGATGCGCCTGACGACGCGCTCCAACTCGCCGAGCTCCTCCTCGTCGTAGAGGTGTCCCGCCACGATGAGGGCAGTGCGGTTATCGGGGGAGGCGTCGGCTAAGGTGTTCACGCCGGGCAGCATGCGCAGGATGCGCGCGAAGCGCACGGGGAGGTCGGGGTCGAGGTTTTCCCGACGCAGCGCGGCGATGGTGCGGCGCTGCTCTTCCAAACGCTCGATCTCCAGGGCCAGCTCGCGGTCGAGCTCCTCCAAAGCGCTCGCGCCGGACCGGTCCGGCGCGTCCATCTCGTCGAGGATGGCGCCGATGCGTGCGAGGGGGAAACCGAGGGAGGCCAGCCGCTTTATCCGCAGCACACGGGCCACGTCGGTCGCCGCGTAGTCGCGGTAGCCGTTCTCGGAACGCTCGGGCTCGGCGAGCAGCCCCAGCTGATGATAATGTCGCAAGGTGCGCACCGTCACCCCCGCCAGCTTCGCCACCTCGTTACTGCGCATCGCCCTTCCTTTCGCTTGGGAACTGCTCCCATGCTAGCACGGCTTGCCCCAGTAAAATACCCTCTTGAAAAAGAACATATGTTTGGGTATGATAAAGGAAACAGATGTTCCAAAGGCTGGGTGCGTTCCCTAACTTCCATCGCATGAAGGACAGCCGTCCGAAGTAGAGGAGGCTGTCGTGGGTCGCTATCCCTCACATTTTCTCAGACGGTTTCAGCGGGGCAACGCTTGCCGGGAGTTGTTGCCTCGCCTCTCGCCCTGCATTATAATTTCGTTTAACGAAAGTAGGACGCTATGATCGAAATCGTTGTACATGACCATGCTCTGAAGCATGGATTGACCGAAGAAGACGTACTGTATGCGTGGAATAATTTCGTAAGAAAGCAAAGAAGGAAAGTGCCTCGGGAGGATGAAATACTTGTCGTTGGCTTCGATAGCAACATGCGCGCGATGCAGATAGTTGGATGTGACAGAGGGGATAGGGTCATCATTTTTCATGCGTTAACACCACCGATGGAAAAGGCTCTTCGTGAGCTTGGTTTGGCTAGGAGGTAGCTCTATGAAGACCGATAAGGAAATTGAGGAGATGTTCGGGCTAACCCGCGAGGATATCGAGGAGCTTGCTGCTCCCTGGGAGGCGGGGGAGATTCCGGGAGTGCCGGTCGGCGAGGTCATCGTTGGTCGGCCGCTGAAGTTCGGCGAGCATTTGAAGCTCGTGGGCTTCAAGGAGACTGAGCAGAAGATTGAGCGCATGGACAAGCGGGCTGACAGCTTGGGTATGAAGCGCTCCGACTATCTGCGATGGCTTGTCGACAGGGACCTCGCTGCCGCCGGCATCGCCTAGTCTTTTCGAGCAAGGGGAAGAAGGTCGTAATGAACGATGGCGAGCGGTTGGCGCGGTTCGAGGCGGCGTTGGCGGCTTTGGCGGAGGAACGGGAGTCGGTGATCGCGACCTTGGACGATCTGCGCGCTCACGGCAAGACGCGCACGGCAACCTACCAGCAGCTGGCGGCACGCAAGCTTGTGCTGAAGGCCGCCCTGGTCCCCTTCGAGGAAGCGGGGCTCTTGTGAGAGCGGCTCAGAAATCTGCCGCGCTCGGGATGTTCTCCGAGGCCACGCGCGCGTGGTTCGCCGCTGCACTGGGCGAGCCGACCGAGGTGCAGGCGCGGGCGTGGGAGGCCATCGCGCGGGGCGAGAACGCGCTCGTGATCGCGCCGACGGGCTCGGGCAAGACGCTGGCGGCGTTCCTGTGGGCCATCGACGCCCTCATGGCCGAGAAGGCGCGCGCAGCCGCGGCGGGGGAGAAGTGGGCCCGGGGCGTGCGCGTGCTGTATGTGTCGCCTTTGAAGGCCCTCGGCGCCGACGTGGACCGCAACTTGCAAGGGCCCCTTGCGGCCATAGCGGAGCTGGCGGGGGCCCGGGCGCAGCAGGCGGGCGCGAAGGCGCCCGAGATCCGCACGGCCATGCGCACGGGCGACACCACGCCCGACGAGCGCCGCAAGATCGTGCGCAATCCGCCGGACATCCTCATCACCACGCCCGAGTCGCTCTACCTCATGCTCACCTCGGCGGCGCGCGAGGTGCTGCAAAGCGTGGAGACGGTCGTCGTGGACGAGGTGCACGCGCTGGCCGGCGACAAGCGTGGAGCCCATTTGTCACTGTCGCTGGAGCGGCTCGACGATCTGTTGGAAGCACCCGCCCAGCGCATCGGCCTGTCGGCCACGGTGCGGCCGCGCGATGCGGTGGCGCGCTTCCTCGGCGGCGCGCACCCGGTGACGGTGGTAGCCCAGGAGGCGCCCCCGGCGCTGGATCTGGCGGTGCGCGTGCCCGTGCAGGACATGACGGCGGTTCCCGCGTTCGGGGGCTTTTGCGGTGCGGGCGACGGAACGCGCGAGCGGGGCGGCGGCCCCCGGAGAGCGGCCGTCGAGAACGCATGGAAGTCGGATCGGGCGATGCGGGCCGTCATGGCCGCCGAGTCGGGGGCGGCCCCGAAGGCGGCACCTCACCCCGACAGTCGCCTGGGCACGGCATCCATCTGGCCGCACATCGAGGCGGCCATCCTCGACGAGGTGCTCGCCCATACCTCCACCATCGTGTTCGTGAACTCGCGGGGCCTATGCGAGAAGCTGACGGCGCGCCTGAACGAGCTGTATGCCAAGCGGATCGGCCTGGACGGGCCCCGCGCGGAGTCGGCGGGCTACTGGAGCGATGCGGGCAGCGCCGGCGGCGGCAATGGCGCCGAGGCCGCGGCGTCCCCGCGGGCGGCCGCCACCTTGCGCGGGGTGGTCGCGGGGACCGATGCCATGCGTGCGGCTCCGGGCGCGGGCTTCCGCTCGGACATCGGCTCCACCACGGCGCTCGTGACCGAGCCGCCGGTGCTCATCGCGAAGGCCCACCATGGCTCGGTCTCCAAGGAGAAGCGCCTGCAGGTGGAGCGCGAGCTGAAGGCCGGCGAGCTGCCCTGTGTGGTGGCCACCTCCAGCCTGGAGCTCGGCATCGACATGGGCTCCATCGATTTGGTGCTGCAGGTGGCCGCGCCCCCTTCGGTGGCAAGCGGCTTGCAGCGGGTGGGCCGGGCGAACCACCAGGTGGGAGGCCGGTCCCAAGGCGTCATCTTCCCGCGCACCCGCGTGGAGGTGATCGACGCGGCTGTCATGGCCGAGGGCATGGAGGCCGGTGCCATCGAGAGCACGAGGCTCGTGGAGAACGCGCTCGATGTGCTGGCCCAGCAGACGGTGGCAGCGGTGTCTGCGGCCCCCGATGGCCTTCCCGCGGATGCGTGGCTGGCCACGGTGCGCCGCTCGGCCTGCTATGCCGATTTAGGTGCGCGCTCCTTCGAGGGCGTGCTCGACATGCTCGCCGGGCGCTACGCCTCGGGCGAGGTGGCCGAGTTCTCGCCTCGCATCCTGTGGGATCGCGAGACGGGGCTCCTGAAGCCGCGCCCTGCGTCTCAGCGGCTCGCGGTGACCGCCTCGGGCACCATTCCCGACCGCGGCATGTTCTCGGTGGTGCTTCCCGAGGGCGACGCGAGGCAGGGACGCCGCCGCGTGGGCGAGCTCGACGAGGAGATGGTGATGGAATCGCGCGTGGGCGACATCATCGCGCTGGGCACGAGCACGTGGCGCATCAAGGAGATCGGTGCCGACCGCGTCATCGTGGAAGCGGCCCCGGGCCGTGCGGCGCGCCTGCCCTTCTGGCACGGCGACGCTCCCTCGCGTCCCTTCGAGGCCGGGTGCGCCCGCGGTGCCTTCGTGCGGGCCCTCGACGGCGGCGTGGGGCGCGGTGCGTCGGAGGATGATGCGTGCGAGCGTACCGAGCATGCGTCCCGGGTGCAGGCCGCCTCGGACGGGGAGGATCCCCTCTTGTCCACGGCTCTGCGCGAGCGGTTGTGTGCCGACGGGTTGGACGAAAGTGCGCGGCGCAACCTGGCCGCTCTCATCGCTGCCCAGCGGGAGAGCACGGGCGCGGTGCCTACGGACAGACGGCTTGTCGTGGAGCGCTGCGAGGACGAGACGGGCGACTGGCGCCTTATCCTGCACGCGCCCTTCGGCCGGCGCGTGCACGAGCCCTGGGCCCTGGCCGTGGCCCATCGCATAACCACCACGCTGGGCTTCGATCCCCAGGTCTCAGCGGCCGATGACGGCATCCTGATCCGCGTGCCCCTCGATGAAGACTCCCTGCCCGGCCCCGAACTGTTCCTGTTCGATCCCGACGAGCTGGAGGCCATCGTGCGCGAGCGCGTGGGCTTCACGGCGCTGTTCGCTGCGCGTTTTCGCGAGTGCGCGGCCCGTGCTCTGCTTATGTCGCCTACGGCTCCGGGCAAGCGGGCGCCTTTGTGGCAGCAGCGCCTGAAGGGAGGCCAGCTTCTGGAGGCCGCGCGACAGGAAGAGGATTTTCCCATCATCCTGGAGGCCCTGCGGGAATGCCTGCGAGACGTGTTCGACCTGCCGGCGCTGAGGGAGGTGATGGACGGCTTGCGATCAGGCGCCATCAAGATGAGCGAGGCGCGCACGGGCGTGCCGTCGCCCTTCGCGGCGCCGCTTGTGTTCGGCTATCTGGGCGAGCACCTCTACGAGGGAGATTTGCCCCATGCGGAGCGCCAGGCGTCGCTGCTCGCGGTGGATCCCGCGCTGCTCGGCGAGCTGGTGGGCACCGGGGCAATCGAGGACGTTCTCGATGACGGGGTTGTGGCCCAGGTTCTTGCCGAGCTGCAGCGCACGGCAGCGGGCTGGCAGGTGCGCGGCGCCGAGGGCGTGGCCGACCTGTTGCGCGAGCTGGGGCCGCTGACCGTGGAAGAGGTGGCCGCGCGCCTCGAGCTGCCAGAGGGCGCCGTGGCGCCGGCGGAGGCTGCTGCCCAGATGCTAACCCAGCTGAACGCCGAACGGCGGACCTTCCCGCTTGCCCTCGGCGGGGCGCGAAAGTGGGCGGCGGCCGACGACGGGCCGCGCTTGCGGGCGGTGCTCGGCGTGCCGGTGCCGTCATGGGCTCTTGTTCCCGGAGTTGGGCCACGGGACGGGAAAGCGTGGGAGGATGCCGGCGACAAGCTCCTCGACGGCCTTGTCGCCCGTTTCGCGCGTACCCATACGCTGTTCGGCACCGGGGATGCCGCCGCGGCGTTGGGTCTCGGCCCTGCATTGGCGGCGGAGTCCCTCGAGCGTCTTGCGGCAGCGGGCCGGCTTACGCGGCTGGGAGCGGATCGCTGGGTCGACGGCGGGGTGCTGCGGCGTTTGCGGTCGCGGTCGCTGGCCCGGGCTCGCGAGGCGGTGCGGCCGGTGGATGCGAGCGCCTACGTGCGCTTTTTGCTGGCGCGCCAGGAAGTGGTTCGTCCCGGCGAGCCGGCGCTTTCCGGCATCGACGGCGTGGCCTCGGTGATCGCCCAGTTCGAGGGCGCCGCACTTTCCATGGCGCAGTGGGAAGGCGACGTGTTCCCCGCGCGGGTGCTCGACTACCGGCCCGGCATGCTCGACGAGCTCGTCGCTTCGGGCGAGGTGCTGTGGGCAGCCTCCACGGTGGCAGGGTCGCGCGTCGTCGCGTTCTATCCGACCGATTCCCTCTTGGCTCCGCTGCCGGTGGATGGGGAGGCGGGGCTGGCATCGCCCATGATCTCTGAGCCTGGGTGCTCCGAAGGGGGCGCGCCTTCCCTCGATGCGGTCGTGCGGCGCGTGCTGGCAGATGCCGGCCCCGTGCCCTTCCGCCTGCTCGCCGAGCATGTGGCGCGCGCCGCGGGCGCGCCGGCTCCGGCCGACCGGGAGGTGGCCGAGGCGCTCGAGCGGCTCGTCTGGGCGGGGGAGGCGGCCAGCGACACCCTCGGCTTCCCGCGAGCTGGCGGTTTGGCGCGCGGGGGTGGTTCCGCGTCTTCGCCAGCAGGTCAGGCGCCCCCGCCCTCCCGTCGTCGGGCGAGCAGCCGTCGGGGCCGCTCGCTGTACCGCGAGGCGCGGTCTCAGGCCCGGGCGGCGGTGGTGGCGCGGCAAGGGGCGGCATCGGCCTTCGACGCCGCGCTGGCCGGTCGCTGGTTCGCGCTCGCTCCCTCGGGCCAGAGTCCCACGGTGCAGGCGATGGGGCTCGTGGAGTCGCTGCTCGACCGCTACGGGGTCATCACGCGCGATGTTGCCCTTGCGGCCGGCGTGCCGGGAGGCCTCACGCCGCTCTATCCCGTGCTGCGGGCCATGGAGGACGCCGGCGAGCTGACGCGCGGCATGTTCGTGGAGGACATGGGCCCGGCGCAGTTCGCCGCGCGGGAGACCGTGGAGGCGCTGAGGGCATGGGCTGCCGAGCCCGAAGGTGATCGAGTCTGCACTGGCGAGCCGGAAGGCGCGCACCATCGGGCCGCCGGGCTGGAAGGTGCGCGCGGTGGTCCGGCGGCACCCGCGCCTTGCGTGGTGCTTCCCGCCGATGACCCAGCCTGCCTGTTCGGCGCCGGCATCCCGTGGCCCGAAGTGGCCTGGGAGGCGGTCGGGGCTGCGCCCGCTGTGGATGCCGCCCTCGTGGCCGCCAAGCCGAGCCGTCGAGAAGGGGCGCTTGTGGTCGTTGCCGAGGGGCATGCGGTGCTATGGGCCGCGCCGCGGCTGAAGTCGCTGCTCGCCTTCACCAGCGATGGGGCGCTCCTCGCGGCGGCGGTGAAGGCGCTGGCGGCATTCGTGCGCGCCCAGCTGAAGCGGGAAGGCTCTGCCGCCGCGCGCCGCAAGCTTACGGTGGAGCACTTCAACGGCCGCGACGTGCTGACCACGCCTCTGGCCGACCTGCTCCAGAAGGAGGGCTTTGCCCGCCTGCCCGACGGTATGCGCTGGTACGCGAGTTCGTTCTAGGGCCTTCTCGTTCGGTTCTGGGAGGCGCTTGCCGCGGGGGTCGCGGGCGGCGGAGGGGGCTGTTGCCCGCAAGCCTGTTCGCCGCAGGGAGACTGCCGTGCAACGTGGCTCGGTTCCGCGACGAAAACAAGAGGGGCGCCGCGTCTCTTTCGTGACGCGGCGCCCTGTTTGCGTGCGGTTGCGCGCTCCCCTGAAGCGCGCAACCTATCCCAGTGAGTGGAAGGAAGCGGGCGGCGGCCAGAAAGGAGAGCCGCCGCCCTCGGGCGTCCGGCGCTGTCGTCCGGGTGCCCGCAAAGCCCTTGACGGAGGCGGAGCGGCCCGACCTCAATGGCCCCAAAAAAGCCGCGCCGCTGGGAGTCCGCCTCCAAAGAGGAACAACGACACTATAGGCCGCTCTGCCACCCTCCGTCATCGCCGCTCTTGGGTAACCGCATCGCACTTTTTGGGTATTGCCCGCTCAAAGCTTCTGTTGTCGAGTTGTCCACGGGTGGTGAGGTGCACGCTTGATTCGTAGGTCGGGTGCTAGAATCGAATCGTCAAGGAGGTGCGGGACGCTCGGCGGCGGCGAAGTTTGCCGCGGCACCTGCGCCGCCTATGCGAGAGGAACTACCGGGCCGAGCGGAAGAACAGGGGGGCGAGGGCCCATGGCTAACGTCGAGAAAGACCGAGCTGCGGCGGGAGCGTTCACGCGGCTCGCGGAGCTGCGCCCTCGTCACGGCGCCCTCTGCGCCTTTGCGACGACCTTGCTCAGCTGCATGCCCGTCATCGTCGTTCTCGATGGGGTGCCGCGCTACGCTGCCTTGGGTGACTCGTTTTTGCTCTGCCTGCTTTTGGCTGCGGTGGCGTCGGGGGCCTTCCTCTGCGTCCGCGCGCTCCGAGGCGCCCCTCGCGACGGCAATCGTCTCGCGAGGGGCGCGGTGGTCGCCTACTTGGCGGCGGCCCTCGCCTTCATCGTCCTGCTCGTGGCTCCCGACCCGTGGCCTCTCGGGGCCGCCGGCGCGGGTCTCGTGGCCGGAGGCGCCCTGCCGGCGGTGCTGTGCGCGTGGGCGCGGGCGGTGGCCGCTCCCATGGACCGGTCGCTCGCCCTGTGCGCGCTCGTGGGAGGCGGCGCGGCCCTCGCGGGTTGGATTCTCGCCCTGCTTCCCCTCCAGCTGCTTCTGCCGGCATTTTGCGTGCTGGTGGTTGCGGGCACCGTGCCCCTGCTGCTCATAGAGCCCGAGGATTCCCCGGATGAGGCGGATGCCCCGCAGGCCGCGCCGGCCGCTTGCGGCAAGGGCGCGCTCGGTCGCCTGCTCTCGGTCACCTGGCTTCCCCTGCTAGGTTTGGCGGCCTATGTGTTCATGACGGGGCTGGTGGCCCACGGCGCGTTCGGAACGATGCTGGCGACGTATCTGGGGTCGCTGCCCGAGGCGGCTCTCGTGCTTCTCGTCTGCGCGCGGTGGGGGCGCCGTCCACTTCTGCCGTGGTGCTATCGCGTGCTCGTGCCCCTTCTGGCCGCGGTGTTCGTGGTGCTGGGGGCCTTTCCTGCAGGCACCTTCCCCCAGGAGGCGTCGGTGACGGTGCTCTACGGGTTCTACCTCGTGCTGGCCATGATCGGCTGTGCGCTCTTTCTGGCTGTGACGCATAGCCGCGAGGTCGCTCCAGAGCTGACGTGCTCGTTCGCCACGGCGGTGACGGCCGCCGCGGCCCTTCTCGCGCAGGTCCTGTCGGCGGCGATGCCCGGCTCCGACTTCTCCTCGTGGTTGCCGGTTGTCACGGGGCTGTTCGTGGCCGTGCTGTTGCTCTTTCTTGGGCGCACAGCCTGGGATGGGCTCGTTACCCCTCAGGGCGGTGCATTAGGGGCGGAAGGGGCCGCCGGTGGCGAAGGGGCCTCGGCCGGCTGCGCGCCCGCACCGGCAGCCGACGGCGCCCGTGTGCCCGCGCGGGTGGCCGACGGTGTGCCCGCGCCGAAGGCGGTGGGTGCCGCAGGTTTCGAGGCAGTGGCGGCCGCTTCTCCGGCAACGCCGACCGCCCCCGAGCCCTCCCTGCGCGACACGCTCGAGGCCCGCTGCGCTGAGGTGTCGGCCGCCCGGAGCCTCTCGCCCCGCGAGGCCGAGGTGCTCGTGTATCTGGCCCGCGGCTTCACACCGGCCTACATCGCGAAGTCGCTCGTGCTCTCCATCAGCACCGTGCGCACCCACGTGCGCAACATCTACCGCAAGCTCGGTATCAACAAGCGCGAGGAGCTTTTGCACCTCATCGACGAGGGGTGACTGGCGGCACGCTTGTAGGAGTCAACCGCGATGGGGGTTGTCCCGCGCGGGATTGTCCGCTTCCCTCGGAGGCCTCCTTAACGGTTTTTGCATCTTTTGCAACTTTTGCCAAGGAGTTGGGGGGATGGCCTTGGCTGCCTCCGACACCTCCGCCCCATCCATAGGGGACGGTTTCGGCCGTCTCGTCGCAACCGCGTCCGCTTCTACGAGGGCGGTTCTCAGGCCTCTTCCGCGAGCTCGTTGTAGCGGGCGTACAGGTCGGGGAAGGTGCGTTTGAGGCTCACGGGCCTGAACGTGTCGCGCTCCACGACGCAGAGGGTCACGAGCGCGTCCACGAGCGGAGAGGCGCCCTCGCGCAGGAGCGGCTCGCCGGCCTCGTCGGTGCCCGCGGCGTCGTCGGCGCGGAAGACCTGCTGGCGGTATACGGTGCGCATGGGCAGGCTCTTCGCCACCGAGGTGCGCACGAAGGCGGCCTCGCCGTAGCGCAAGGGGCTGCGGTAGTGGATTTCCACGTCGTGGATGGGGCTCATGTAGCCCTGCTGCTCGATGCGTTCGTTGTAGGAGAACCCCACCGCGTCCAGGAAGTCGATGCGCGCGTCCTCGAAGTACAGCAGGTAGTTCGCGTGGTAGACCACCCCCATCATGTCCGTCTCGCCGTACCGCACGGTAATGGGGGTGTGCACATGCATGGTCTCGCTCGCTTCCGCCGACTCGTTTTCGATTTCAGCGGTCAATTATAGTGAAGATGACGGAGCAGTGCGCCGCTTTGGACAAAACAGCACGGTTCTCGTAGTTTCAGTCGCGATCTTGCGAGAACCGAAAAGCTATGACCTGGGAAAACGCCTGTGATGGGGTGCCCGTTCAAGCGGATGGGCTACGAGAACCGTATTGTTTTGACCATAGGAGCTAATCCAGGTGGAACAGCACGGGCAGGTCAACCGAGACGGGAGAGTTGTCCTCGTTGGTCTCCATGATGTCGGCCATGAAGTCCCACCATTTGCGGTTGATGGCCGTATCGGCCCCGGCGGCCCACCGCTCAGGGTCGTCGATCTCGATGTAGCCGAACAGCGTGAGCGTGTCCGGGTCGAGCGCGATGGTGTAGTTGCGGCCCCCGTGGGCGTGGATCATATCCACCATCTCGGGCCACAGCTCGTTATGGCGCCGCTCGTACTCCTCTTCCATGCCGGGGTAGAGCTTCATCTTGAACGTCTTGATCATGGGTGCTCCTTCTGCGCTCCTTCGCGATTGCCGGATACACCCAGTATAGGAAGCGGCCCGCCCTCCGAAGGGGAGGACGGGCCGTTGATGCGACGCTGTAGGATTTCTCGGGCTTGCGAGCATCAGAGCCGCAGGCTGGGAAGCCGGGGAGACGAAAGGAACGCCCCTAATTCTTCAGCGAGTTCAAAGGTGCGGGCATCCGTCCGCCGCGGTGGGCGAACACGGTGCCGGCATAAGGGTTCACGGGCATGACCGGGGCATAGCCCAGAAGACCGCCGAAGTCCAGCCGGTCGCCCACCTGCTTGCCGATGGCGGGAATGAGGCGCACGGCCGTGGTCTTGTTGTTGATCATGCCGATGGCGCACTCGTCTGCGATGATGCCGAAGATGGCTTCCTGGGTGGTGTCTCCCGGCACGGCGATCATGTCCAGGCCCACGGAGCACACACATGTCATGGCCTCCAGCTTCTCGATGGAAAGCGCCCCGTCCTCGGCCGCGCGGATCATACCGGCGTCCTCGGACACGGGGATGAAGGCGCCCGACAGGCCGCCCACGGAAGACGACGCCATGACGCCGCCCTTCTTCACGGCGTCGTTGAGCATGGCGAGCGCCGCCGTGGTGCCGGGGCCGCCGCACTGGCCGACGCCGATGGCCTCCAGAATCTCGGCCACGGAATCGCCCTCGGCGGGCGTGGGCGCCAGCGACAGATCCAGAATGCCCTGCTGCACGCCGAGGCGGCGGGAGGCCTCGCGGGCCATGAGCTCGCCGGCGCGGGTGATCTTGAAGGCCGTGGCCTTGATGGCCTCGGCCACGGTGGTAAGGTCGGCCTCCTTCGGCAGGTCGGCCAGCACCGCCCGCACCACGCCCGGGCCCGATACGCCCACGTTCACCACTTCGTCGGCCTCACCCGAGCCGTGGAAAGCGCCGGCCATGAAGGGGTTGTCCTCCACGGCGTTGCAGAACACCACGAGTTTGCCGGCGCCGATGCACTGCCGATCGGCGGTCAGCTCGGCGGCGCGCTTCACGATGCCGGCCATCAGATAAGCAGCGTCCATGTTGATGCCGGCCCGGGTGGAACCCACGTTCACCGACGAGCACACGCGGTCGGTGGCGGCCAGGGCCTCGGGAATGGAGTTCATGAGCTTGTGGTCGGCCCGCGTGGCGCCCTTGTGCACGAGCGCCGAGAAGCCGCCCACGAAATCGACGCCCACCTCGGCTCCGGCGCGGTCCATGGCCCGCGCGATGGGGGAGAGGTCGTCGGTGGTCACGGCGGCGCAGATCTCCGCGATGGGGGTGACCGAAATGCGCTTGTTCACGATGGGAATGCCGAACTCGCGCTCGAGCTGCTCGGCTGTGGGCACCAGGTGTTCGGCGGCGGTGGTCATGCGGTCGTATACCTTGCGGGCCAGCGCGTCCACATCGGCATCCACGCAGCCGCGCAGGTTGATGCCCAACGTGATAGTGCGGATGTCCAGGTTCTGCTTGGACACCATGGCCAGTGTCTCGGCAACTTCGGCAGGGGTGATCTGCATAACGGCTCCTCGCTCGCGATGGCTGACAGGGCGTGGGTTCGCGCCCTTGCGGTTGTTCCGGTTCAGTCTACCAAATCACTTGCATGCTTGCTGCTGTACAGACGTGGACGGCCCTAATCGCTTCTAGTCAAGGAAAGGAGTGCGGGTATTTCTGGAATGAGCTAGTGCTGATTATCTCGATCACGATAACCGTATGGAAAATCCGATAAATTATCGCGCTCGCGATAATAATGGGGAACGGGGAGGCCCATGGCTATTCGGAACGCGTGGAGTATCGAGGTGTTCGCGCGAGTGCAGATCGGCCGGTTTGGTGCCAGGAGCGCATAGCGGGCGTGCGGACCGCTCGATTTCCAACTGGCTTGTCTTTGGCCCGCTCATGGATGCGCCTCTTTGCTCGGCATGCTTGTTCGGGCCATCATAGGGTTGGTAAGCGAGTTTGGTTGCGAGAGAGGAGAGCTATGGGTGGCGAGGATACCGGGAAGATGGTGGCGGGGCGGCCCGCGGCTGTGGCCTACACGGCCGACGACTACGATGTTGACGCCCATGTGCCGGCAGCGGCGGCCCTGGAGCGTTTGCGGGCGGGCAACCGCATCTACGTGGAGGCCCTCGATCACGAGCGCGATCTGTCGCCGGAGCGCATTGCCGATCTGTTCGAGAACGGCCAGCGTCCCTTCGCCTGCGTCATCGCCTGCGCCGACTCCCGGGTGGTGCCCGAGCACATCTTCATGACGGGTTTAGGCGAGCTGTTCGTTATCCGTGTGGCCGGCAACATCGTGGGACCCATCGAGCTGGCCAGCGTGGTGTACGCTTGCGAGCATTTGCACACCCGCCTCGTGCTCGTGCTCGGCCACACCCACTGCGGCGCCATCAAGGCGGCCCTCGATGGGGAAGCGGGTCCTGTGGCCGCCATCACCGAGCGCATCAGCGAGGCCCTGGGAGAGGTGCGCGATCCCTATGGGGCCAGCGTGGTGAATGCTCGGGCCGCGGCCGCCGCGCTCGCGGAAAGCCCCGGGCTCGCCCGCCTTATGGCCGAGCACGACTTGGACATCCGCTGCGCCGTCTACCACACCCACTGCGGGGTGGTGGACTTTCTGGAAGGATGTGACTGATAGGATCAGGGGTATATAAAACTAGAGGGTTTCCCTTTCGAGAAACCCTCGTACAAAACGATCGCTCGTTTTTCGATGCCGCCCCATCATAGCAGAAGTTGGTGGCCGAGCACGACTTGGACATCCGTTGCGCCGTCTACCACACCCACTGCGGCGTGGTGGACTTTTTGGAAGGATAGGGCCCTGATTCGGGCGAGGCGGTTCGCGTCCGTTTCCGTAGGGTCGCGTTTTCCAACTTATTATCGCTATATCTTGCGATATAGCGACGAAGGGAATACACTGGTGCCGCACTCGATCAGCGTCCCTCGCGGGGAAGGGCGCGGAAAGCAGGGGAGGCGGGTTGTTCAGCGAGTTGGCCATAGCCTATCTGTTCTTCGGGGGAACCGGTGCCGGCGCATGCGTCGTGCTCGGTCTTCTGGAATGCGCCAACATCGGCCGCTACGGCATGTGCCCGGCTCCCTCCATTCTCGGCCTCGGTGCTTCGGCATCGGCTTCGTCTGCTTCCCGTCTTGGCGTTCCGGCGCCTAGCCGCCGCGTGGGCGGCTCCTTTGCGGTGCCCCACGAGCTCATGGCTCGCGGATGGTCCCTGGGTCTGCTGTTCCTGGCCACAGGCGCCCTCTGCCTTATGGCCGACCTCGGCCGTCCCGAGCGCATGATCGCTCTGTGGATCGTCCCGCGTCCCACGGTGGTCACTCTGGGCGCTTGGGCGCTTCTGATAACGCTTCTGGCCGCGACCTTCTTCGCCGTGGCCGCGAACGGGGACTGCTCGCGCATGGCCCCGGGGCTCGTGCTGGCTGTGGCCGCCGTGGCCGTTATCGCCGGGGCGGTCACTACGGCCTACACGGGGGTGCTGCTCGGCTCGCTGCCCTCGGTGGTGGCCTTCGCCTCGCCGCTCGTGCCCGTGCTGTTCTGCCTCTCGTCGCTCTCGTGCGGGGTGGCCGTCGTCTTCGCCGCCGCCTCCTTCGTTAATTCTCGCAGTCCCTTCGGGGGCGCCCTGCGGCGCTTGGCCCGTATCGATGGGGTGCTCATCGGGGCCGAGGGCGCGGCGCTGGCCCTCTACGCCGCCCACCTGTTCGCCCAGCCGGCCACGCTGACCGGGGCCCGGGCCCTCGTGCAGGGGGAGATGGCCGTGCTCTTCTGGGTGGTACTCGTGGCCGGCGGCCTGGTGGCGCCCCTCATTCTGGAGCGGCGCTACCCAGCGGGCGACCGTCGGGTGAAGGGGCTCTGGATCGCCTTCTGCGTGCTGCTCGGCGGCGTGGCCCTGCGCCTGTGCGTGACGGATCTGGCGGCCTTCGACCTGTCCCAGATGCCGGAGCTCGCCTTCGGTCTGGTTGCGCTGCCCGGCACCTAGGGTGCGCGGGCGGAAGGGCAAGGCGGCCGCAGGTCGCATAGGGTAACGGAATCCGGCCGCTCGAGCCGGCGATGAAAGGAAGGGGAGAGGCCATGGCTCTCAATCGAAGGGGCCCGCGCGGTTGGACACGGGGCGCGGGCGACTTTGCACCGGTCACCGACAACGAGGCCGAGATGTTCGCCGCCACGTCCTATGTGCCGCGCAAGTCGTCGCGCAACGGGGCGCTCGTGTTCAGCGTGGCGGTCTTCCTCGCCGGCGCTGCTGCGGCCCTGACTGCCGGCGTGCTCGTGGAAGGGCGCATCTCGCTCACGGGCATTCTGGCCGCCCTGGCCCTGGGGCTTCTGGCCGCTTCCTCTTTGCACATCGCCCTGGGATGGGAGAAGGTGGTGGTGCTGCGCCTCGGCAAGCTGCACCGCGTGGTGGGGCCCGGCTTCTACGGCACTATCCCCATTCTGGAGTACGGCACCATCCGCGTGGATCAGCGCACCATCGCCACCCCCTTCCGCGCCGAGCGCACGCTCACAGCCGATCTCGTGCCCGTGAACATCGACGCGGTGCTGTTCTGGGTGGTGTGGGATGCCGAGAAGGCCTGTGTGGAGGTGGAAGACTACTACGCGGCCATCTCGTACCTCGCCCAAACGTCCCTGCGCGAGGCCGTGGGCCGCTCCACTGTGGCCGAGGTGGCCTTGCGCCGTGATCAGCTGGACACCGAGATCAAGGCTGACATCGAGAAGGAAGCGGCCAGCTGGGGCGTGGACATCATCTCGGTAAAAGTGCGCGACATCGTCATTCCTCCCGATCTGCAGAACGTCATGTCCCTAGAGGCCCAGGCCGACCGCGAGCGCAACGCCCGCATGACCGTAGCCAGCGCCGAAGCCGACCTGGCCGAGATGCTCACCGAGGCGGCCCAGGTCTATGGTGATCCGGAAGCGGCCCTGAAGCTGCGCACTATGCTCATGCAGTACGAGACCGTGAAGGAATCGGGCAGTGCGGTGGTGACCGTGCCCACGGCCGTGAGCGATGGTTTTGCGGAAGGGGTTTGCCGCGAGAGTGCCAGAGTCTGATAGGATACTGCCGTACCTCCCAATGAAAGAGAAACCATGAGCGCCCTCGAAACCTTTGCCCTCGACCATACGTCCGGCCTGCCCGTCTGGATCCAGATCAAGAACCGCATCGCCTACCTCATCGGCTCCGGTGCCTACGGGCCCGGCGACCGCCTGCCCACGGTGCGGGCGCTGGCGGTGGATCTGGACATCAGCTACAACACGGTGAACCGGGCCTATATGGACTTGGAGCGCGAGGGCTACATCTCCACCCGCAAGGGCCGGGGCACGTTTGTGGCCGAGCGCCACGACCTGGGGGCGCGCACCGCATCGGATTCTCCCATCGAGCTCGTGATCGACGACATGATCCGTGTGTGCTCGAACGCGGGCTTGGCCGATGATGACATCGTGGCCATGGTAGAGGCCCGCCTGGCCCACCGCGAGCTCATGCGCTAGGGGGCGGTTATCGCGCAAGGTCCGGGGTCTTGCCAAAGTTCCCTTGGAAAAGTGTCAATTCGACTATAAAGTTCCCTTGGAAAAGTGGAGTTTTTCGCTATACCCTGCATTGTGGATAAGAATGAAATGGCGAGGGTGTTCCCTCGTCGCCTCGTTGATTGGGAAGGTGCAGCGGGCTGGGCGTGGCGACTGGCTCCCTTCTTCTCCGTAAAGTCTTTAATGTCGCAATATATTGTGATAATGTATGTCCCAGCAAGAAGAACGTGGCACGGCTACGGCATCGGCGTTGTCAGGGGGGGAATGATGGCGAACGAGATGGCACGGGAAGCGCAAGCCGAGCACGGGGCGCGTCATCGCGCGATTGACAGGTATTGCGCCATCGAAGACGAGTTCATGGCCGGCCTGGAAGCGACGGGCATTGCCTTTGCTGCTCGCGATGAGGAGCGGGCTGAGCGCACGCGGCTCCACGTCGCCCTGAAGGAGGCGGGGGCGCGTATCCGCAACGGCGGTGCGTCGGTGGCCCTCGGCCCTCTGAGCGTGGGCTGCGTTGCCTGCACCGGCCCCTGTGTCAGTCGCAGTTTTGCGTTGACGAACAACTGCCATCGTGATTGCTTCTTCTGCTTCAATCCCAACCAAGAGGACTTCGCCTATTGGTGCGAGCACCCCTTTCCCTGGCGTCGGCAGCTGGACGAGTTGGCGGCCGAGCCGGAGGCGCCGGCCTGCATCGCGCTGACGGGTGGCGAACCTTTGCTCATGGCCGACGAGGCCGTGGCGTTCTTCGCCCGGGCTGCGGAGCTGTTTCCCCGAGCCCACTTGCGGCTGTACACGTCTGGCGATCTGCTGACGCGGGAGCTGATCGACCGCTTGGCGAAGGCGGGTCTCGATGAGATTCGCTTCTCGGTCAAGCAAGACGACGAGCCTCCCATGCTCGAGAAGGTATACGAGCGCATGGCCTGGGCTCGGGAGGTTATCCCTACGATCATGGTGGAGATGCCCGTTATTCCCGGTACTGAGATCTTTATGGAGAGACTGCTCGTTCGTCTCGATGGGTTGGGGGTTGACGGCGTCAACCTGTTGGAATTCGCCTACGCCATGTGGAACTGGCCGGTGTTCGAGTCGCTCGGCCTGACCCTGCGCAACCCGCCGCGTCGGGTGCTGTTCGACTACACCTATGCCGGGGCCCTGGCGGTACAGGGCAGCGAGGAGGCCTGTCTGGGCCTGATGCTCTGGGCTCGCCAGCGCGGCCTGAGGTTGTCGCTGCACTACTGCTCGCTGGAGAACAAGCATCGGGCCCAGGTGCGCAACATGAACGAGGCCTCCGCCCGCATCCACCCCTGCTACGGCTTCGATTATGACGACTACTTCCTGAAGACCGCCCTGGCGTTCGGGGCCGATCAGGAGCCGGTGCGCCGTGCCCTGCGTGCGGCCGGCTGCACGGCCCTGCGCGACGATCCGGAGGAGCAGGCGCTGTCGTTTCATCCGCGCTGGATCCCCGAGGCCCGGCGTGCCTTGGGCTCGGAGGCCGCCCTCTGCCTCTCGACGAACGTGATAGCGCAGCGGGACGGCGTTCCCTATCTGCGCGAGCTCAAGGTAGAGCCGTTGTCCTCAGCGCCGCTTCGGCTCGATCCCGTCACGGATGAAGCCGACGAGGGTGCCCCCTGCCTGGGCGGTTATCCCACAACGGACATATTCTGTTCGATCTCGGCAGCTTCCTCTTCCGCTGAAATCGTTTGCGTTGGCACCCCAGCAAGTAAGCTGAAATAATTTGTCGCAATGTATTGCGACAAACAGACAAAGAGACTATACTGCGCAGTAAGAGCAGGGAGGGGCCGACCCTGCGAGAGAGGACGGGCGCTCATGCATGGCGTCCAAACCAAGGGGGGAGGTTCGAATCTTCCCCGCGGTAAGGAAAGAGGAGGAACAATGGCGGAACTGAAAACCCCGGTCAAGGGCATTTCCCGCAGAAGTTTTCTCAAAACGACGGCGGCGGTAGCCGGCACGGCGGCGGTGGCGGGGACCACGACGGTGGCGCTCGCGGCCAACGATGGAACTGCCGATGTCGACGAGCACGAGGTGGTCTGCGTGTGCGGCTGCAACTGCCAGGGCAACTGCTCCATGGTGGCGACGGTACGCGAGGGCAAGATGGTCAACATCCGGTCCAACGAGAATTTGCCCTATCCGTCCTATGAGCGCATCTGCATGCGCGGGTTCAGCCATGCGAATCGCATGTACGACTTCAACCGCGTGCTGTATCCCATGAAGCGGAAGACCTGGAGCTTGGAAGAGCCCCATGTCGAGAATCGCGGCACCGATGAGTGGGAGCGCTTGTCGTGGGACGAGGCAATCCAGCTCGTTGCCGACACCCTCACCTACAACACGGAAAACTACGGCGTGCGCTCGAACTGCGTGCTCGTGTCCGCCGGCAACTCCTTCGCCGCCTACGGCGGCCTGATCGCCGGCCTTGGCTTCGCGAACGCCTTCGGGTTCCAGGGGCTGGACGTGTGCCTCGACTACGGCGACTTGGTCGGCATCGGCGAGGTGACTGGCAGCGGCTGGGACTTCAACCAGCGCAATATGGCCGGCGACTACCGATATGCCAAAACGATTTTAATCTGGGACACGAATCCGCCCAACTCGCAGCCCCATAGCTGGCACTTCTGCATGGAGGCCAAGGATGCGGGCGCCAACCTGGTCGTCATCGACCCCACCTACACCATCGCGGCCCAGCAGGCCACCAAATGGGTGCCCATCAAGCCCGGTACCGACCCGGCCCTCGGCATGGCCATGCTCAACGCCATCATCGATAACGAGTGGTACGATCTGGACTTCATGCGCGAGAAGACGTGCGCGCCCCTTCTCGTGCGCGAGGACAACGGCCACTTCCTTCGGGCGACGGACTTCGGCGAGGCGGGTCCGGCGGAGCTTCCCGAGTACCCGTTCTTCGGCACGCTTCTGCTTCAGGGCGTTAAGGCCGGCAAGGTGCCCACGCTGGAAGAGACGGCTCACTATGTGGTGTGGGATGCCGATAAGAATGCTTGGGGCCTCATCAACGAGGTGGCTAATCCCGCCATGGAGGGCAGCTTCGAAGTCAACGGAGTAAAGGTCACGACGGCCTGGTCGCTGTTCAAGGAGCACATGGCCGCCTGCACGCCGGAATGGGCCGAGGGGATCACCGAGGTTCCCGCAGACACTATTGTGGAACTCGCCCGCATGTATGCCCAGGACGCGCCTTCCACCATTTATGCGGGCTATCATCTGTACGACAACTGCGAGGAGATGGGCATGACGTGGGCCTGCCTCGCCGCCCTTACGGGCAACATCGGCAAGCGGGGTGCCTCTATCGGGCATTTGGGGAAGAGCAAGCCGACGATCAATATGGCCGGCCTCGCCTTCCCGGCGGGACTCAACGGCCTCAACGACGAATTGCCGTGGCTTCATCTGCCCGAGGTTCTGGAAACGGGCAAGCTGAAGGGCGAGGATTTCCCGGTGCGGCTTCTCTACAACATCGGGGCGAACCCCGTCGGCAGCTATGCGGCCCAGAAGAAGACCATCGAAGAGGTGCTCCCCCAGATTCCCTGCATCGTGACCAACGACATGGAGTTCTCCGAAACCTGCGAGTACAGCGACATCGTGCTGCCTTGCGCCCATTACTTCGAGTATGACTGGATTCAGGCCAGCTCGCACACTCCCTTCCTGTATATGGCGAACAAGGTAGCCGATCCCATCGGCGAGGCGAAGGAGGACGTCGAGATTTTCCGGGCCATCGCCGAGCGCATGGACAACGAGGCGGCCAAGGCGTTCTACGCCAAATCCAACGAAGAGATGATGCGCATGGTGGTCGACACCGAGAAGGGCGAGCCTTTGGGCATCAACCTCGACAACCTCAAGGAGAAGGGCGTGCTGGCTGACCGCGATGAGAATTGGATCCACTGGGAGGAGCAGCGCTGGCCTACGCTTTCAGGCCGCTTGGAGTTCTACGTTGAGAACCCTGGGGCTCGCATCGACATCGGCAAGCCCATCGACAAGGAGTTCTATCATATGCCGACGTACCACACGCCGTTCGAGGCCTATGACGAGAGCGAGCAGCACGAGAAGTACCCCCTGTACCATTACTGCGAGCGTACCCGTTGGCATCTGCATACCCAGTACAACCACGCTCCCGTGCTGCGCGAGCTCGATCCGGAACCCTATCTGCGCATGAACCCCGTCGACGCCGAGGCTCGCGGTATCGTCGAGGGCGATTACGTCGAGGCCTACAACGACCGCGGCCATTGCGTGTGCAAGGTGAAGTTCGACATGGGCGTGAGGCCGGGTATGGTCTCCTCGCCTAAGGGATGGCATCGTGGAGCCTATGTGGCCGGCAGCTACCAGGAGCTGACCTGCGACCATTTGAACGTGCTCCATATGAACACATCGTTCGACGACACGCTCGTCGAGGTGCGCAAATACGAGGGAGAGGTGAAGTAAATGACCCGCTACGGAATGGTGATCGACACCAAGAAGTGCATCGGCTGCCACGTGTGCGCCATGGCGTGCAAGACGGAGAACAACCTGCCCAACGATGTGTGGTGGAACCGCATCCTCACGGATAACGGCGGGGAGATGGGATTCGACATGGTAGGCGGCTCCTATCCCGATGATCTGCAATTTGGCTACGTCCCCGTGGCCTGCCAGCATTGCGAGAATCCGGCCTGCGTGAAGGTGTGTCCCGTGGGCGCTACCTACAAGGATCCCGAGACGGGTGTGGTGCGCCAGGATTACGACAAGTGCATCGGCTGCCGTATGTGCATGAGCGCGTGCCCCTACAACGGCGTGCGTTCCTTCAACTGGGAGGAGCCGGCGTTCCATATGGACTACGCCATGGGAAGCAAGGACGCCCCCGAGCACCAGCGCCATGTCGTGGAGAAGTGCACGTTCTGCTATCACCGTACCTCTCAGGGCATTGAGCCGGCGTGCATGCATCTGTGTGTGGGCCGCGCCCGTTTCTGGGGCGATTTGGATGACCCGACGTCCGAGGTGAGCCAGCTTCTCGCGAAGCGGTCTCACAAGCGCTTGCTGGAAGAGCGCGGCACCGAGCCTTCGACCTATTATCTCGTTTAGCAGAGGGGAGTGACATTATGTCTGAGTATATGCAGGGCGGTGCCCTCGCCAACGACGACCTCGATTTCTCGGCGCCCCGTGGGCGGGATCATGCTGCCGAGCGCTCGACGGCTGCGGTGAAGAGCCCGGCGTTGAACGTGGCCATCGGCGTGAGCGCCGTGGCGGTGCTGGCCGGGCTGGCGCTGTGGTTTATGCAGCTGACCGGCGGCATGGTGCAGACCGCCATGCGCAACCTCGACAGCTGGGGCCTCTACATCACGGGATTCATGTTCTTCGTGGGCCTGTCGGCCGGCGGCCTCATCATCTCGTCGGTGCCCAAGGCCCTCGGCATCCGCGGCTTTGGCGGCACCTCGAAGGTGGCCGTGTTCTCGTCCATCGCCTGCACGGTGGTCGCTATCGGTCTTGTGGTAGTGGATATGGGCCAGCCCTTCCGCGTGTGGGAGCTGTTCGTGTACTCCAATCTGGGCAGCCCGCTCATGTGGGACATCATCGTTTTGGCCACCTACCTCATCCTGTCGTGCGTGTACCTGTGGGCGCAGATCCAGGCCGAGCGCGGCAAGGTCAGCGCCGTGGCGCTGCGCATCGTCTCGGTGATCGCGCTCGTCACTGCCGTGCTCGTGCACTCGGTGACCGCCTGGATCTTCGGCCTGCAGCAGGGGCATGAGATGTGGCACACCGCCCTTCTGGCTCCCTGGTTCGTGTCCTCGGCCCTAGTGTGCGGCACAGCGCTCGTGATGGCCGTGGTCATCGGGTTGCGCCGTGCGGGCTACCTGGAGGTGGAGCAGGGCAACGTGGTGCGCCTGGCCAAGCTCCTCGGCGCCTTCGTGCTGGTGGACCTGTACTTCTTCGGCTGCGATCTGCTCACCGAGGGTTTCCCGGGCGGTGCCGGCGCTGAAGTGGTGGCCCTGCTGACCCAAGGCCCCCTGGCTCCCTACTTCTGGTTCGAGATCGTCGGGTGCGCCGCGTGCGCCGTCATCTGCCTGACCCCGGCCCTGCGCCGCAACGGGCTTTTGGTGGCGGCCTCCTTGCTGGCCATCGCGGGCATCTTCTGCAAGCGCGTGCAGCTGCTGGTGGGCGGCTTCCAGATCGCCAACCTCGATCTGCCCTTCGCGATGAACGGGTCGAGCATCACCTATGCCGACGGCACGCTCGCGGATGCCTACGCGAACCTCGTCTATTGGCCCACGCCGCTGGAGTTCGGCGTGACGCTGGGGGTGGTGGCCCTCGGGTTCCTCATCTTCTTCCTGGGCCTGAAGTTCCTTCCCCTGCGACCCGCCGAGAAGTAGCGCCCTCTCGGCTACGGACCGGATTCACCGGATTCGGCCCGTATCTCCGGTATGCGGGCCGTCTGCCGTGGGGCGGGCGGCCCTTTTCTTTCAAGGGAGGAAGGAGCCCTATGAGGAAGATCGTTGCAACGGTGGCGGTGTTTCTGCTGGCAGGCGCATGCGTCGTCGGCGCAGTGGCTCTCGCGAGGCCCGATGCGTTGAGCGTGCGGCCCGTCACAGCCGAGTCGCCCTGTCCCGTGGCAGGGTGCGCCTCGGGGGCGTGCCACGGCTTCGACGATGTGCCCGAGCCCGACGGCGTGCACGAGATGACCTGCCCGGAGGCCTCGTGCGCATCGGTGGAATGCCATGGCTGGGAGTCGCTCTCGTCGCGCTATCACCAGGCATCGGATGCGAGTCTGAACCTGTGGATTCTCATGCCGGTGGCCCTTGTGGTGGCGCTTATCGGCATCGTGGGAAAGGTGGGCAGGTCATGAGAATGCTCATTGTGGATGCCCTGGCGCTGGCCCTGTACCTCGTGGTGTCGTTGCCGGCGCTGACGGGGATCGGGCTGCACGAGTGGCTGGGACTCGGCGTGGGGCTCGCCCTGCTCGTCCACAGCGCCCAGCACATCGATTTCGTCGGGCGCCTCCTGTCCGGCCGCCGATCCCTGCGCGCCATGGGTCGCGTCCTGCTGGATGCAGCACTCGTGGTCGCCGCGGTGGTTGCGGTGCTCTCGGGCCTCATGGAGTCGGGCGCGGTGCTGCCGGCGCTCGGCCTGTATGCCGAGGGGTACTACTTCTGGGGGCCGCTGCACGCCGCCTCCGCCAAGGTGCTCCTCGCCCTTCTGGTGGTGCACGGGGCGCTCAACATCGGCACGCTGCGCCGCCTTGTCCAGCGCGCCCGCGCAGGGGAGGGGGAATAGGGGGCTGCCGGTTGTTCTCCACGGCTCTTTTACGTGAGCTTTTGCGGATGATCTAACTGAATTTGGAAGCGGGGCCGGGAATAGGAATCCCGGCCCCGCTGCTTGCAGGAGCAAGCATTCTCTCAGACATCATGAAAATCTCTTATAGGGACGTTGCGCTTGTCCGCTCAACTCGCTAGAATACACGTTATTGGACAGTGTGTATATTTTTAGTCGCACTGTTGAAAACAAGCGAAAGGACGAGGCCATAGCCACCGCCGTTTGCGCGCCGCCCGCAGCTCCCTGCGAGGATAGGCGCATCTCGAAATCGAAGCGGGCCCTGCGCGAGGCGCTCATCGCGCTTCTGGAGGAGCGCGGCTTCGACGCCATTACCGTGAACGACTTATGCGAGCGGGCCGACCTGACCCGCGGCACCTTCTATAACCACTTCAGCGACAAGGAGAACCTGCTGGCCGTGCTGGAGGACGAGGTGATGGCCGACATCGGCGCCCTGCAGGGGCGCATGCACGACATCACCCTGGCCGACATGCTCGCCTACCGCGTGGCCGGACGCCCCCTGCCGCTTTTGGTGGAGCTGTTCGACTACCTGCGCGAGCAGAGCGCCTTTCTGCATGCGGTGCTGGGCCCCGGGGGCGACGCGCGCTTCGCCCCGCGCCTGCGCGAGGCGATATGCGAGAACCTTGTGCAGAACATCCTCCACGAGAAGTACCGCGATAACCCAACGCCCTTCGTGGAATACTACGTGGCCTTCTACGCCGCCGCCTACCTGGGCATCATCGCCTGCTGGATCGAGCGCGGCACACCGGAATCCTCCGAGGACATGGCGCGGATCGCCACGCGCTTGTTCTTCATCAAGCCCGGCGAATCCATCGAGCTGTAACGGGGAAAGCGAGACCTACCTATGAAAAAGAGCAAGTACACCGAGATCATCACCGAGGCCTCCACGTCCGAGAAGGCGCCCGCCGGCGCCGCCGCAGATTCCGCGCTGGGCTGCGCCTCCTGCGCCCCGCGCGTGACGGCGGCAGAAGAGGCCCGGGCCAATGCCGCCGAGGCCAGCGCCGCCGCCCGCGCCGCGGCCGAGGCGTGCCCCTACCATATCGGCATCGACGTGGGCTCCACCACGGTGAAGCTCGCGGTGCTGGACAACGACCACAACATCCTCTGGGCGGTGTACCGCCGCCACCACGCCGATGTGCGCGCCACCATCATCGAGGTGCTGCGCGAGGCGGCCGAGGCGTACCCTGCCGAGGCCATGACCATCGCCATCACCGGCTCGGGCGGCCTGCTGTTGTCCCAATGGCTGGGCGTCGCCTTCGTCCAGGAGGTCATCGCGTCCAAGACGGCCGTGGAGACCTTCATCCCCGCCACGGACGTGGCCATCGAGCTGGGCGGCGAGGACGCGAAGATCATCTACTTCGACCACGGTATCGAGCAGCGCATGAACGGCACCTGCGCCGGCGGCACCGGGGCCTTCATCGACCAGATGGCGGCGCTTCTGAACACCGACGCCGGCGGCCTCAACGAGCTGGCGGCCGACCACAGCACCATCTACCCCATCGCCAGCCGCTGCGGCGTGTTCGCCAAGACCGACGTGCAGCCGCTTTTGAACGAGGGGGCCCGGCGCGAGGACATCGCCGCCTCCATCTTCCAGTCGGTGGTCACCCAGACCATCTCGGGCCTCGCCTGCGGGCGGCCCATCCGCGGCAACGTGGCCTTCCTGGGCGGTCCTTTGCAGTACCTGCCCGAGCTGCGCAAGCGCTTCTACGAAACGCTGGAGCTGACCGATGAGGCCATCATCGTGCCCGAGAACGCCCACCTGTTCGTGGCCGCGGGCTGCGCTATCGCCGGGGTGGGCGAGGGGGCCGCCCCCGAGAAGCTCGCGGATGTGCTCGTGCGCCTGGAAGGGCTCGGCGACATGCAGGGCTCCGAAGTGGTGCGCCTGGCCCCGCTGTTCGCCAACGACGAGGAGCTGGCGGAGTTTCGTGCCCGCCACGACGGCGAGCGCGTGCGCCGCGCGTCGCTTGCGGACTACCGCGGTGTGGCCTTCCTCGGCATCGATGCCGGCTCCACCACCTTCAAGGCGGCCCTTATCGGCGAGGACGGGGCGCTGCTCTGGTCCACCTACGCCTCCAACAAGGGCGACGTGCTCGGGTGCGCCAAGGCCGCCGTGGCCGAGCTGTACCAGGCGCTGCCCAGCGATCCTGCCACGGGTGCGCCGCTTGTGACCATCGGCCACGCCACGGTGACCGGCTACGGCGAAGGGCTTCTGCTGGAGGCCCTGCGGGTCGATTCCGGCGAGATCGAGACCGTGGCCCATCTGCGCGGCGCCCAGGAGATGCTGCCCGGGGTGGAGTTCATCCTGGACATCGGCGGCCAGGATATGAAGTGCCTGCGCGTGAAGGACGGTGTCATCGACCACATCATGCTGAACGAGGCCTGCTCCTCGGGCTGCGGCAGCTTCATCGAGTCCTTCGCGAGCGGTTTGAACCTGGACGTGGCCGAGTTCGCCGCCACGGCCATTTCCGCCGAGAACCCCGTGGATCTGGGCAGCCGCTGCACCGTGTTCATGAACTCCCGCGTGAAGCAGGCCCAGAAGGAGGGGGCCACCGTGGGCGACATCGCCGCGGGCCTGGCCATCTCCGTCATCAAGAACGCCCTGTTCAAGGTTATCAAGATTCGCGACCCGCACGATGTGGGCACCCAGGTCATCGTCCAAGGCGGCACCTTCTTGAACGATGCGGTGCTGCGGGCCTTCGAGCAGCTGTCGGAAGTGAACGCCGTGCGCCCCGACATCGCCGGCAACATGGGTGCCTTCGGCGCGGCGCTTCTGGCCCGCGACCGTTACGAGGATATGCGCCGCCACACCGAGGGCGTGCCCCTGTCGCCGGACGTGGGCCCGAAGGTGTTCACGAGCGGGCTGTTGTCCCTCGCCGAGATCGAGGCCCTGGCTCCCACCCATAAGACCGTGCGCTGCAAGGGCTGCTCCAACGCCTGCCTGCTCACGGTGAACGACTTCGGCCGCGACCCGGCCACGGGCGTCCGCCGCCGCTTCATCACCGGCAACCGCTGCGAGAAGGGCGAGAGCCTGGGTACCGGCACCGAGAAGTCCGACGTGCCGAATCTCTTCGAGTGGAAGTCCCGGCGGCTCTTCGACGCCTACGAGCCCATCCCCGCAGAAGACGCCTGCGGCACCGTGGGCATCCCGCGGGCCCTCAACCTGTACGAGAACTACCCCTTCTGGTTCACGTTCTTCACGAAGCTCGGCTACCGGGTGGTACTGTCCGACCCCTCCACGAAGAAGACCTACGAGGCTGGCATCGAGTCTATGCCGTCGGAGTCGGTGTGCTATCCGGCGAAGCTCTCCCACGGCCACATCATGAACTTGCTGGCCAAGGAAGGCGACGACGCCGTGGACTTCATCTGGATGCCCTGCTCCAAGTGGGAGCGCCAGGAGGACGAGACGGCGGGCAACCATTTCAACTGCCCCATCGTGGCCAGCTACCCCGAGGCGCTGCGCCTGAACATCGACGAGCTGCAGGAGGCGCCCGTGGCCTTCGTCGCCCCCTGGCTGCCCTACCACGACAAGGACAAGCTGAAAGAGCGCTTGTACGCCGAGCTGACCGGCACCTTCCGCGATGAGGTGGGGGCCCACGAGTTCCCCATCACCCAGAAGCAGATCGACGACGCCGTGGACGCTGCCTGGGCCGAGGACGAGGCCTTCAAGCGCGACATCCGGCGCAAGGGCGTGGAAACCCTGGCCTGGATGGAGGAGACCGGCACCCGCGGCATCGTGCTGGCGGGTCGCCCCTACCACCAGGACCCGGAGATCAACCACGCCATCCCCGAGCTGCTCACGAGCTTCGGCCTGGCCGTGCTCACGGAAGATTCCGTGGCGCACCTGGGCCAGCTGGAGCGTCCCATCCGCGTGGTGGACCAGTGGATGTACCACACGCGCCTCTACGCGGCGGCCAAGGTGGTCACCCAGCGCAAGGATCTGGACCTCATCCAGCTGAACTCCTTCGGCTGCGGCCTGGACGCCCTGACCACCGACCAGGTGCAGGAGGTGCTGGAGGCGGCCGGCAAGGTGTACACGGTGCTGAAGATCGACGAGGTGTCGAACCTGGGCGCCGCCCGCATCCGCGTGCGCAGCCTGCTCGCAGCTTTGAAGGACCAGGCCGACCGCGAGGCCGAGGCCGCGGCCGACGCGGCCGCCGAGAAGCGGGGCTGCCCCGCGACCTGCATCGATTTGAACAACCTCGACAAGCTCGTGCCGGCGTCGTTCACCGAGAAGGCCGACGGCGTGGTGGCCGCCGCCGAGGTGGAGCAACGCGAGGGCGCCTCCACCGAGTTTGAGCGCGTGCAGTTCACCGAGGAAATGCGCGACGCGGGCTACACCATCTTAGCGCCCCAAATGGCCCCCTACCATTTCGAGCTTTTGGTGCCCATCTTCAAGCGTGCCGGCTACAACGCGGTGTTGCTGCCCTCGGTGGACCACGGCGCGGTGGACGCGGGCCTGAAGTACGTGAACAACGACATCTGCTACCCGTCCATCCTGGTCACGGGCCAGATCATGGAAGCGGTGCTGTCGGGCAAGTACGACACCGACAAGCTGGCCGTGCTCATCACCCAGACCGGCGGCGGCTGCCGCGCCACCAACTACATCTCGCTCATCCGCAAGGCGCTGAAATCGGTGGGGCTCGGGCATATCCCCGTCATTGCCATTTCGTTCAAGGACTTAGGCGAGGAGAATCCCGGCTTCAAGATCACGCCGAAGATGCTCTACCAGGCCATCTACGCGCTGCAGTACGGCGACTTGCTCATGATGTGCCTGTACCGCACGCGCCCCTACGAGGTGGAGCCCGGCAGCGCCAACCGCCTGTTCGACTATTGGATGGACGCCTGCAAGCACCAGCTTCAGCGTGGCGTGCGCCAGTCGGAGTTCCGCCGCACGGTGCGCCGTATCGTGGAGGACTTCGACACCCTGCCGCTGGCCGGCGAGGGCACCAAGCCCCGCGTGGGCGTGGTGGGCGAGATCCTCGTGAAGTTCCATCCCACGGCCAACAACCAGATCGTGGACGTCATCGAGCGCGAGGGCTGCGAGGCCGTGGTGCCCGGGCTCATCGAGTTCTTCCTGTTCGGCATCGCCGGCGGCATCTTCCAGCAGCCCATCGGCAAGTCGAAGAAGAGCGCGCTGGGCAGCCGCATCGGCCTGGCCGCGGTGAAGAAGCTGCGCAAGCCGGTGAACGATGCCCTGGAGAAGAGCGCCCGCTTCCATCCGCCGGCGGACATCTACGAGCTGGCCGAGTATGCCGAGGAGATTCTGTCTCTGTGCAACTCCATGGGCGAGGGGTGGCTGCTCACCGCCGAGATGGTGGAGCTCATCCGCAGCGGCTGCCCGAATGTGGTGTGCACCCAGCCCTTCGCGTGCCTGCCGAACCACGTGGTGGGCAAGGCCACCATCAAGGAGCTGCGCCGCCGCTATCCCGAGAGCAACATCGTGGCCGTGGACTACGACCCCGGCGCAAGTGAGGTGAACCAGCTGAACCGCATCAAGCTCATGATCGCCGTGGCGAAGGCGAACTTGGCCGAGAAGGAGGCCGAGGCCCGCGCCGCCCGCGATGCGGCCCGCGACGGTGCGCCGGAGGATCCCGAGCCTGTGGCCGAAGCGGTGGAGGTGGAAACCACCGAGGTGGCGCGGTAGTGGCTGGTTTTTCGCGGAGATGGGGCTGCAGGGCGTTTCGATCCGTGTGAGCCCCGCCCTTGGTTCAAATTCGCTCGATGGGCGCAGCATCCTTTCGATGCTGCGCCCATTCTGCAGATTGAGACTCTCGCTGAGTGATGCTATAATCCGTAGAGTTATACGGATTAAAAGTAGCTTTAAGTGCGTATAAGGAGCAGAATCATGGTCGTTGTGGCTGATGGAAAACTTACTTTTAGCCGCGAGCAGGTAATCAGCTCGACTCAGGCTTCGAAAAACTTCGGTGAATGCCGGCGTCGCGCAAGGCGGGAACCCCTTTTTGTCACCGATCGCAATGCGAGCATTGAAACGGTTATTGTCGACTACGATGAGTTCGAAGCTATGGCTGTGGAACTCGAGCGGTTAAGGCACGAGAGGCTGTATGCAACGGCGGCCGAGCGCTTGGCCGAAGCGGACGCGCATCCTCGTGACGCGCTGATTACCTTCGAGGAAATGCTGGGTGAAGATGGCTACCGGTCGTTTCTCGAAATCGACCCCGATGACATGCCTGATGAGGAGCTCTTTGCATGAGCGTATACGAGCTTGTCTTTACGCGTGGTGCGCAGAGTGAGTATGCGGCGCTTGACGGATCGGTTCGGAATATGGTCGACAAGGGACTGGCGCGGCTGCGTGTTCGGCCCGATGAGATAGGGAAACAGCTGTCTGGTCCGCTTGCTTCCTGCCGTGAGCTCAAGTTCCGGGGTGACGGCCTTCGCGTGATCTACCGTATTCGCAACGGCCAGGTGTGCATTGTGGACATTCTTGCCATCGGCCAGCGGGATCGCGGCAAGGTTTTTACCGATGCCCAGCGGCGTCTTTGAGGACGCAGGTTGTCGGATAGCGCGGAGCAGTCGCAGGGAGAAACCATGAATGCCAGCATTGCGGGAAAACTTATCATCGTGCCGACCCCCATTGGGAACTTGGGGGATATGACGCTGCGCTCGCTCGAGGCCCTGCGCACGGCCGATACGGTGTGCGCGGAAGACACCCGGGTGACGGGGAAGCTGCTCGCGCACTTCGATATTCGCAAGCCCTTGGAACGGCTCGACGAGGCGATGATCGGCGCGAAGGCGGCGTCCGTGATGGAGCGCGTAGCAGCGGGAGAGGTGCTGGCCTACTGCTCGGACGCCGGGATGCCCGGGGTGTCGGATCCGGGGCTGCGCCTGGTGGCCGCGGCCCATGAGGCCGGTGTGCCCGCGGAGGTGCTGCCGGGGGCTTCGGCGGCGGCCTGCGCCTACGTGGCCTCGGGTACCGTGTGCCCCCGCTTCTACTTCGGCGGCTTCTTCCCGCGTAAGGCGGGCGAGCAGCGCACGGTGTTGGAAAAGCTGCGCGGGCTGGATGCCGCGCTCGTGTTCTACGAGAGCCCGAACCGCCTGGTGGCGGCACTGGCGGCCATCGCCGAGGTGCTGCCGTGGCGCGAGGTGGCCGTCTGCCGCGAGCTCACGAAGTTGCACGAGGAGGTGGCCCGCGGCACGGCGGTGGAACTGCGCGCGTTGTTTGGGGCCCGGGCCGAAGAGCCCGGCGGCATCCGCGGCGAGATCGCGCTTGTGATCGATGCGCCGGGCGAGGACGAGACGGCAGCCGATGCCGCCGAGGCGGCCGCGAGCGCCGAGGCCCGCGCCGTGGAGCTTGCCGCCGAGGGCCTGCGCACCAAGGAGGTCGCCCGCCGTCTGGCCGCCGAGTTCGGCATCGCCCGCAATGACGCCTACGAGCTGGCCATGGCCGCCGCCCGATGACCCTGGTGTCGTGCTGAGCGAGCGAAGCGAGTCGAAGAATTCCATGGCAACGCGAGGAAGACGCCCTGCAAAGACGATGCCGCCCGAGATCGTTCCCATCGATGATCTGGAAATCGTGCTCACGCGCAAGGCCATCAAGAACTTGCACCTGCGGGTGAAGCCGCCCGACGGGCGCGTCGAGGTGTCGGCCCCGCTGCGCCTGCCGCTTTCTGCCATTCGAGGGTTCGTGCAGGAGAAACGCGCCTGGATCGAGGCCCAGCAGCAGGCCATCGCCGCATCGCCCCGGGCCGAGGCCGCGGCGGCAACGCCGGAGGAGGTGGCGGCCTGGAAGGCGGTGGTCGCGGCCTGCGTGCCCGCGCTCATCGCGGCCTGGGAGCCCATCATGGGCGTGAGGGCGGGCACGATAGCCTACCGCAACATGAAGAGCCGCTGGGGGAGCTGCCAGCCGGCCACGGGGCGCATCTGCATCAACGTGCGCTTGGCGCTGTACCCACCGGAATGCCTGGAATACGTGGTGGTCCACGAGCTGTGCCATCTGCTGGAACGTGGTCACGGTCCGCGCTTCCACGCACTTATGGATCATTTCATGCCCGATTGGAAGGCTCGCCGCGCCAAGTTGCGCTAGGGGATTGGCAGAGGGGCCCGGCGGCGCGATGCCGCCGGGCCCCTCTGCGTGCCGGGGGATGCGCGCCCTACCGGCCCGCGCGCTCCCGGCGGCGGGCGGCGAGCAGGGCGGCCCCGGCCGCCAGGGCGGCGGCCGCGGGCAGGAGCGCCGCGGCGGCCAGGGCGTCGCCGGTCCGGGGGAGGCGGTGGACGATCGTGCCCCTCTTTTTCGAGGAGAGGGATCCCGGGTCGTCGGGGGGCCGCACTCCGCCGAGCCGGTCGACGCCGGGCGGGTAGGCCGGGTCGCTCTCGACGCGGGGGTGCGACTCCTCGTAGTCGTCCCAGCCGCCGGGCGGGTCGAAGGGCTGCCCGGGCTCGGGGCGGTCGCCGCCGGGGTCCCACGCGGAGGGCGGCGTGCCCAGGCCGACCGCCACGTTGCCGATGTCGGCTCCCGCCGCCTCCCCGGTCACGAGCGCGTCGAACACGAGCACGGCCTCCTGCCCGCCGTAGAGGTGCCCGCAGGCCACGGCCAGGACGCGCGTCTTCGGGTCGTAGGCGGCGTCGTCCACCGCGACCTCCGAGCCGTCGGGCAGCGCGAGCTTGATCGTGCCCGCCACGGGCTCCAGGCCGCGGGGCACGTCGTCGCGGATCACCGCGTCCATCCAGCCGGTGCCGGGCTTCGAGTTCGAGAGGGCGATGCGGTAGCGCACCGTGTCTCCCACGCGGGTGGCGCCGTCGTCCCGCGTGAGGTTCTCGGCAGTTTTCTCGATGGCCACGTCGCCCTCGGCCGGGTCGCCGGGGACGACCGGCCCGGGCACCACGGGCGGCGAGAAGGCCTCGGGGTCTCCCGCGGGCGGCTCGGCCGGCTCGCCGGGATCGGGGCCCTCGGGGCGCGACCCCGGGCTCTCGGAGGGCACCTCGCCGTGGCCGAGCGCGATGTTGGCCGCGTTGGCGCCGAGCGCCGCCTCGCCGACGACGCACTCGAAGGCCAGCGCGGCCGCATGGCCGCCCCACACATCGCCGCAGGTTACGGCGATGGTGCGGCTGGCCCGGTCGTAGGCGGCGTCGGGCACCGCGACGGGCTCCGCTCCGTCGACCGACAGGCGCAGGGTGCCGGGCACCGGCTCGATGCCCGCCGGCAGCGGGTCGGACACGACGGCATCCATAAGGCAGCTGTTTGCCGCCCCCGCGTTCGAGAGCTCGACCGTGTAGCGCAGGCGGTCCCCCAGGTGCGTCACCTTGGCGCCCGGCGCGGTCAGGTTCTCCACCGCCTTCGACACCCGGACGTCGGGGTCGGCCGGCGCCACGGTCCCGCCCCCGGGAGGCGTGGCGGGGTCGGTGGGATCGGGGTTCTCGGGCAGCTTCGCATCTGGGTCGTCGGGGCGGTCCGGGTCGGGTCGCGTGCCCGTCGCCGAGGCGACGTTGCCGAGGCCCACCGCCGTCGGGTCGGAGTAGTCGAGCCCCCCGCGCACGGTGCACTCGAAGGTCACGGTCGCCGAGGAGCCCCCGGCGACGTCGCCGACGGGCACCGTCATCACGGGCCGCCCGCCGGCGCCGGGGGCCGACAGCGAGAACCTGCCGACGTCGCCGGCCGCCACCGACGGCGCCTTCGAGAGCTGCTTTCCCGCGGCGCCCGCCGACGGGTTGTCCAGCCGCACGGATTTCTCGTCGAGCTCCAGGCACACTGGCAGCGGGTCGGTCACCACCACGTCCGTCCACAGCGACCCCTTGGCCCCGTTCGAGGCCGTCACCGTGTAGCGGATGCGGTCGCCGGGCTGGGTCGGCCCGTTCGGGTGCGTCAGGTTCTCGGCCCTCTTCGCCAGCGCGGGCGCCGGGGCCACGGTCGCGTCGGGCCTCACGATGACGTCGTAGACCCAGGTGCTGCCGGTGTAGGCGCCGTTGGGCTCCTGCCTGAAGGTGAGCTGCCCCTTGCCGACCGCCGTCGGGTCCAGCACGAGGGTGTAGCTTCCGTCCTCGCCCCGCACAGGCTCGCCGTCCTCGCCGCGCAGGAAGTCCGCCTCGAACACGTCGCCCTTGGCGTCGGTCACCGACACGGGCCCCGACGAGGGCGTGTCCACCTTCAGCAGCACGCGGCCCGGGTGCGGGTCGGCATCATCCGGCTCGCCCCAGGTGGTGACGATCTCTCCGCGGAACACCTTGTCGCCGGGCTTTCCCGGGTCGGCGCCCGGGTCGGCGGGCTGCCCCGGCCCCGTCGACACCTCGGGCTCGGGCGCGTCGGGGTCGGTGCAGTCGGGGTCGGGCTCGGGCGTCACCGCGGGGTTCGGGTCGATGGGGTCGATGGCCACCTCCGCCCGCGGCACGGAGGGGTCTTCCGCGGGATCGGCGCTCGCCAGGTAGTTGGCCGGCTGGCCCGCCGCGGCCTGGGCGGCCGAGGGCGGCAGGAACCGGAGCGCTATCTCGTGGCGCCCCTCCTGGCCCTGGGTGGGGACGAGGAAGTCGGAGGTGGACGCGGCCCGCGCGAGGGAGAACCGGGCCGTCGATCCTCCCTGGCCGTTCTCCACCCTCTCGGCCGTCACGCGCGGGTCGCCCGCTGGGATGGGGTTGCCCTCCTCGTCGAGGTCGCCGGCATACACCAGCTCGACGGGGTCTCCCACCGGCTCGCCGTCCACGTAGATCTGCACCTGGCCGCGCGGGGCCTGGCAGGTGGGCTTCGTAGCCTCCGACCCGGGCTTCCCATCCACGGTCTCCGCTCGCCCGATGGTGGCACTCACCTTGAGCACCTGGTCGGAGGGGTGGGCCACGTCCCCCGGCTTCCCGTCGTCCACCCACTCGGCCGCGATGCCGCTCACCTGCGAGGCGATGGGCCTGATCGTGCAGGTGCCGGTGGCGCGGTGGCCCCAGTAGCTCTCCGAGAAGTTCCCCTCGGTGTCGTCGGAGTACTGCGTGGAGATGGCCGTAAACTTCATGGTGCCCGCGTCCGCCCCGTTGCCGCTCTCGGCGCCGACGGGGTTGCCCGACGAATCGAGCCGCTGGTACTTGTAGGTGATCTTGTCGGCCTGGGTCAGGTCGCGCCCGTCGGGCGTGCGCAGCGGCAG
>ERZ777306.1001-NODE-1001-length-49504-cov-32.965055_pt1 | contig 49504 bp, 39 predicted proteins | sample MGYA00374966_ERZ777306 | MGnify/ENA primary metagenome ERZ777306 (study PRJEB29329, sample SAMN06343882) | mouse gut metagenome | isolation source: Mouse cecum | place: Austria: Vienna | collected 2014-11-15 ... | reverse complement strand
TCGTCCTAAGGACTCAACATTTCTCGGCTACACGTTCTCCAAAGCAGACAGTAAACGTATTGTCGTGGCGAAGAAGTCAGTGAGGAGACTCTGGACGAAGCTTCATAAGATCTTTAACTCAGCACGGGGAACTTCTTTGAAAAAGACGATAGAAAGATTGACGCCAGTCCTAAGAGGATGGAGGAACTACTATCGACTGGACACCAGGAAGCAATTTTGGAATGAGATGGATGAACGAATCCGACATCATCTTCGGGAACTTATCTGGATTGCATGGAAGAAACCAAAGACCAGGGAAAAGAACCTTGTTAGACTAGGCCTTGACCCTGAGACAGCCTGGAAAAGTTCGGTTAATGGCAGAGGTGCGTGGTGGAATTCGGGTCAGGCTCATATGAACCTGACCATCAAGAACGCCCGTTTCGCCAGATTAGAGTTATATTCTCTCCGCTTTATGGCGATTTGTTAATGAAGCGCCCACTACGGAACCGTACGGTGGGTGCTGTGAGAGGGGGACGGGGCAACCCAACCCTCTACTCGATTGTGATAAAGGAGGCAGCTAATATTTAATTGATATGTTCTGAAACCCAACCCGATGCGGTTTCAATTACACCATCTCGCCAATCGCCGAGAATCAATTCGGAATCCATTTGAAATTGCGTATTATCAAAAGAATAGGGCGCCTTAGAAGGTTCTTCCGGACTAAAAACTAATTTAGCCTTGTAGTTATCCGGAGCGATGACCGAAGCTGTTTTCAAAGCTTCTTCGAATACTTCCGATAAGTGCGGGAAACCATTCTCACATAACTGGTAGGTCCCGTTTAAATCTTGTTTTAGAAAAGCCTTATTGAGAAAAAGACTTAAATATTTAGCAGCCATTCTTTCAGAAATTAGAGGCAAGTTTGATTCTTCTTTAAGAGTGATTTTTCTTCTGTCTTTAACTTTTTCTAAAAAATCGGTGATTAGGTTCTTTGTTCTAAATGAATGCACTAATCCCAACTCAATAAAAAGCGTTCGAACTAAGGCGGAATAAGGCTTTTGAGGGGATTTGGCGGTTAAACCTCCGTAATTTAAAGGTCTAACTTCCAAATAGGTTGCTTCCGTTCCAATTAAGGCTCTTTGAACATATGATCCAAAATTGTTTTCATTTAGTCCTTCATAAGATGAAAGGAGGTAGATGATGCAGCAAGGGCGAAGTAAAGCCAAAACGCTTATGAAATTACTGAATCCAACCACAGAAATGTCTGATTTTACAAAGTGATGGACTTTAAATTTCTTACTGAGTTCTGCCTCTAGATAAGACTGAAAGCTTGTTTTTTCTGAGAGGAGGACAAGGCTGTCTATTTCTTTCACAAATGCACCAAATTAGCAGAAAAATCAGACATCCAAAAGCCGTTGGACATCGGAGAAATAATTCCCTCAAAATTTATAAATCTTTGGAAGAACCAGTTAATAAAGTCATTCACATAGGCTCTTTGAGTATGTTTCTTATTTAAATATACTTGTTGAAGCGGCATGGTCCAATCGGGCAAAACCTGTTGGACTTGCCCGTTCTTTATCTCTGACGCATAGAAGTAATAAGGGCAATAAACACCGACGCCATAATTATCTAATACTGCCGTTTTAATGGCACCCGGATGGTTGAAGCGGCAGCAGGCATCCAGATTAAGGTGATAAGTTTCAGAGCCTTTTTTTAGATGTGTGTTTCTTTCTCTGTTTCTAGAGTAAAAGGAGAATAGGGGATAGTTGTTCAAATCCTCAGGTCTTCTTATTGAGACATTTTCTCCACGAAGAAATTCTGTGGAAGCAGTCATAATATGCTTGATGCCGCCAAGCAGCATGGTTGTATTAGTGGCTGTCGTAATAGGGCTCGTACTTAGAATGATGTCATAGCCTTGGAAAGTTTCAGTACTGAAAAGCTCCACATAACTCATTGAACGGCAGGAAAATCTTGTAGAAGGCTCAATCTTCATGTACTCCAGTAAGCAGATGGGCAGAAGCTTTTCACTGATCCCAATTGGTGCAGCAATAGTAATAAGTTGTTCAAGGTTATCTTGGCCTTGGGACAGATCGTTGATTAGGCACCCCGCATCCAGGACAATTCGTCTCATTCTGGAAAAAGCGACAAAACCTGCAGAAGTGAGTTTAAGTTTACGACCGTCCTTTGTGAACAATTCTGTACCTAAATCTTTCTCCAATTTATTTAATTTTCTTGAAATAGCTGAAGTTTCTTGATGAAGAGATTGAGCTGCCTTAGAGACAGAGCCTAAGTTGACCACCTGAAAAAATAACCGCCAAGTGTCTAAGTCATGAGCGCTATTCATAAAATACGCCTTAAGTGTAAAAAAATATTCAAAAAGAAAAACAATATGAAACGGATGATAGTCGTCTGAATAAACTTAACTCTTTATTTTTTAATGAAAGTACTCTGAATACCAAGCAACAAAAATATCATAATTAACAATTTTGTTAACTATTATAAGCTTAAGTTGTTCTTGATAGAAAAAGAGGAAAGTTCAAAAATAACGTTTGAAAGGATATTTATCCTTTCAATTCTCCTGATTGGTTGTAAAAGTATCTGGACAAAGGATACTAATTCTTAAAAGGGTCTTGTTAGAAAGAGAGAGCTAATAAGACCCTATTTTTTTACCATCCTGCCCAATCTAAATATATTTTCAAAACCTGCTTAGCAAATTTTCATTTTTATTTTCTTACAAAAGCAAAAGCAGAATATCGACGGAAAATTCCTACGACAGAACAAAGTAATTTCCAGAAGTTTCTTTTTGGAAAATTTAATATTTTTTTAAACTAGCATTTTTTCATCTAATAAATTAACTCTTCATTCTATTCATTATTGTTAATACCATTTATTTTAAATAATAAAGAGCATTATTTTAATAATGTTTTCTTTATATCAATAAGTTGTATTTTTATTAATTTTAATTTTGTTTAACTTAATAAATACTATAACCACATATAAATATTTAAAATATATGAAATATTTTGATGTATTAATATTAATTAATACTATTTGTTTAAAATTTAATTTTTTTGATATTTAATCTAAATTTAAATTATATAGAAATATTTTAATATTAATTCTTCCTATTTTAAATAAACAATAAATAAACACTATATTTAGTTAGTTTACTAAATAGCAATTCATCTCTATTCGGACAGTAAAAAGAAAAATAGGGCGACTGATGAATAAATTCATTATATGCAGCTTCAAAAAATATCCACATCCGGTTGTGAATATCAAAAATTATATATCTAATTGATTTGGTAGATTATTTTAAATTGAAGAACAGATAGACACATAAATTACAGATTATTTATAACTGATTTATTTCCTGTATATTCAGTGAGTTAAAACAAATCAATTGATTAAAGATTTAATTTTTGTATATAACTTGATCTTCCTATGTTGATAAATTTATTCTTTATTTTTCAAATAGTTATCATATAAGTTAAACACTCTGTTTTATACACAAGATATTTGACTGTCTGAATCATGAATTTAATTTTTAGACAGTAAGATCTAAAGCAAAATTCCATTAAAGATAATAATTTATTGTTTCGTAATTTGGGAAGAAAGTATATTTAGTTATAACAAGTTATATATTTTTAAATCTGAATAAAGAATAATTTATATTATTAATTAATAATACTATTTATATATTTTTCTTTATCCTATTAGTCTATAAATATTAAATAAGTTCCTCATCTTGCCTACCCTTCTAATGGTATATTCATATTTAATACATCTTTGAAGTTCAAAATATTCTTTACATCTTTAAATAAATATTTAATATATTATTTATTACCAAAGTATTTTTTATTTAATTAATTATTATTAAAAATTTAAATAATTAAGTAAAAATTGACAAGATAAAAATTAAAAACATGAATCAAACTCACCAATAAAGTATTATTAGATTGGTTGTTTAAAAATGTCTTTTTCGTATTAAAACGCAACAAAAAATCTTTACTTTCAAGCGAATAGACTTATTTTTGAACTTTATTTTTAAGGTGCTTTCGATTTATTTTTCCTCTTTCTAAATCTGTTTCGATACCAAAATTTGGCTCAAAATCGCTTCGTTGTAAGCCCACCTGTGCTCTTACGCAGAAACCGAAAAAAAATTTCTAAGATTTTTCTAAGAATTGATAAGAGTTGAAAAACAGAAGATGTTTTTGATTTTCCACATAAGTAGAAAAAGACCTTTCCCACAGACAGACGAATGTACTTTGCGTTAAATAGCACGTTTATCTTCCAGTAAGACCGGTATGTGGATTCTGTTCGTTAGTCGAGAAGTTTGCAGCCTGCACCATCACCCGACAGGTCGCCCAATCAGGCTTGCCTTAATCTAGGTCTTAGCCTCCCAACTCGATCACGTGAATGGCAGCCGCTAGATGTATCACATGCCGTGCGGACGTTAAAAAAGCTCCGAAGAGCCTTTGGTTTATTGTAAGTTTTACTATTCGACTCTTTCTCCGTGGAGAGAAAGGTCTAATCCGACACGTTCTTCTTCAGCTGATACACGCAAGCCGATCAAAAGATCCACAATCTTCAAGAGAATATACGTTACGACAGCCGCGTAGATAAAAGTGGCAATGACACTTTCAAACTGAATCCATAGCTGTTCTGCAACTGGCTTCATGGTTTCACCGGTTATCATGTCTGAGGCAAACACCCCGGTGAGAAGCGCTCCGACAATGCCGCCGACACCATGGACACCGAAAGCATCTAAAGAATCGTCATAACCTAATTTGTATTTAAGCCTTGTTGCACCAAAATAGCACACCAATCCGCCGCAGCAACCAATAAATAGAGAGGCAGCCGGAGTAACAAAACCGGAGGCAGGAGTGATGGCAACTAAGCCGGCAACAGCCCCCGATATTGCCCCTAGAACTGTGAACCTCTTATTTACGATGTATTCGCAAATCATCCAGGTAAGGGCCGCTGCTGCAGCTGCAATTTGACTTACTACGATCGCCATAACGGATCTGGAGTCTGCAGCCAATCCGCTTCCTCCGTTAAAGCCGAACCACCCGATCCACAAGAAACAAGCACCGGTAAGAGCCAGCACGAGGTTATGCGGGGCCATCACTTCTTTACCATAGCCTATACGCTTGCCTAAATATATACAGGCAATAAGACCGGCTACCCCGGCATTGATATGAACAACGGTTCCGCCGGCATAGTCCAAAGCACCAGCTTTAAACAACCAGCCTTCATCTGCCCATACCCAGTGACAAACTGGTGCGTAGCAGAAAAGAGACCACAAAATCATGAAAAGAAAAAGGGCGGAGAATTTGATTCGTTCTGCAAAGGCACCACACATAAGAGCAGGTGTCAAGATGGCAAACGTCATCTGAAACATCATGAATAGCATCTCAGGGATGGATCCGTGCATGGTGTCAATCTGGATGTTTTTGAGAAAAACATTGTCAAAATTTCCAATGAACCAATTTCCGCCTGAAAAAGCAAGAGAATATCCAACCGCATACCAGACGATAGTGACCGCACAGCAAATTGCAAAACTTTGCATAACAACGGAGAGAACATTCTTTTTTCTCACCATCCCGGCATAAAAGAGAGCAATACCCGGAATAGTCATAAAAAGGACTAGTGTCGTAGCGACCATCATCCATGAAACATCAGCGGCATTTATTTCACCTGCAGCCCATGCAGACGAAGAGAGGGCAAGTAGGGCAAATAAATAAAGTTTGAGCCAACTCATAATGCTGCCTCCCCAGTTTCTCCGGTTCTAATGCGAATGCTTTCTTCTAGCGGTGTGACAAAAATTTTTCCGTCGCCAATTTTTCCTGTCCTTGCAGCTTCGCAAATTTTTTCAATAGCTAAATCAACTAAAGCATCCGGACATGCAATGGAGAGACTTACCTTAGGAAGAAAGTCAACCACATATTCGGCTCCTCTATAGATCTCTGTATGACCTTTTTGCCTTCCGAAGCCTTTAACTTCAGCGACTGTAATGCCGCTTATTCCCAGTTCTACAAGTCCTTCTCGAACTTCATCGAGTTTGAACGGTTTAATGATTGCGGTTATAAGTTTCATTTTTTTCCTCTGATTAGTTGGTATTAACAACAATTAGAGCTATGCATAATCCGTGCCAATTTAGGGTTTCCATTGAGAAAATAGGTTCTAAGAAAAGGACGGATGAAAAATCGAAGGAACCAAGACGAAAGAGAGGAATTTTCTACTGTATATTTTTTAGCACTCAGCCTCGAAAAATATAAAAGTTAAGGAGTAGAAATGAAGAAAAGGTTTTTACTAAAGTTACTTGCAGTCTCGGCTTTTGCTGCTTCTCTTGGAACCGCTTCCATGGCAGCCGAACCCGTTACAATCAAAATCGGGGCTAGTCCGGTCCCGGCCGGAGATATCCTGAATTTTGTTAAACCAAAGCTGGCAGAGAAGGGTATTAATCTGAAAATCATTGAATTTTCTGATTATATTCAGCCTAACCTTGCTCTCTCGGATAAAGAAATCGATGCCAACTTCTTCCAGCACAAGCCATTTATGGATAAATTCGCTGCAGACAGAGGTTTAAAGCTCCATGCAATGCCGGGAATTTTTATTGCTCCTATTGCGTTGTATTCCAATAAAATCAAAGATGTAAAAGAGATCAAGAAGGGCGACAGAATCACTATTCCAAATGATCCTACCAATGGCGGAAGGGCGCTTCAATTGTTGGCTTCTGCCGGCTTGCTTAAGCTCAAAGACAACGTAGGTCATTCTGCTTCCATCGAAGACATTGTCGAAAATCCGCTGAAATTGAAGATCATTGAGGTCGAAGCTGCAACTCTTCCTAGAACTCTGGACGATGTGAAGGCCAGTGTCATTAATCAAACCTATGCATTAAGCTCCGGATTAAATCCAGTGAAAGACGCCATTATCATTGAATCAAAGGACTCTCCTTATGCCAACATTGTGGCAGTAAGAGAAGGGGACCAAAATAGACCTGAGATCCTGGAGCTGAATAATACGTTAAGAACCCCGGAAGTTAAGGCTTTCATCCTCGAGCACTTCAAAGGTTCATTAATTCCTTCTTTCTAAGTATCATGAAAAAGTTATTACTCTCTTTAGCACTTGTTTCTCTCGCTTCCGGAGCATTCGCTGCTGACACAATCAAAGTTGGTACATCGCCGGTACCTCATGCAGACATCCTTAAAGTCGTCCAGCCGGCTCTTAAAGAGAAGGGCATTGATTTGAAGATTATCGAGTTCTCTGATTATGTTCAGCCGAATTTAGCCTTATCTGACAAAGACTTAGATGCCAATTTCTTCCAACACCTTCCTTACTTAGAAGCTTTTTCCAAAGATCATAGATTAAATCTTGTTTCCGCCGGTTCCGTTCATATTGAACCGATGGGTGTTTATTCCAACAAAGTCAAAAATCTTAAAGAACTAAAGAAAGGAGCCAAGATCGGTATCCCAAATGATCCGACTAACGGTGGAAGAGCTTTGCAGGTATTAAATGCCAACGGAGTCTTGAGAATGAAAGACGGAGTTGGTGTTAACGGAACTCCTTTGGATATCGTTGACAATCCTCTTAAAGTTAAGATTGTAGAAGTTGAGGCTGCAACACTTCCAAGAGCCTTGGAAGATCTTGATGCTGCAGTAATCAACTCTAACTTTGCTCTCGGTGCAAATTTGAACCCTTCAAAAGATGCTATTGCAATTGAGCCTAAGGATTCTCCTTACGCTAACGTAATAGCTGTCCGCAAAGGAGACGAAAACAAACAGGAAATCAAAGCGTTGTTGTCTGCTCTGAGATCTCCGGAAGTAAAAAACTTCATAGAGCAGAAATACAACGGTGCCGTAGTTCCGGCTTTCTAAAAAAATTTTCCGTAGCACCCTAAAATGTTTGCTACTAAGACTGAAAAGAATTTAAACTATTCAGAACTTAGTAGCTCACAACTAGAATAAAAAATCCCGGGTTTGTTCAATCCGGGATCCATTAATAAAAACTCTGAAAGTAAAACGAACTGTTCTAGGTAAGAAAGTAAGAAAAAGCATTTATTGGCAATGCAATGATATAAAAGCCATACTTCCTTCATCCTTACGGCGTTCTAATTCCTCTATCTGATCTTCAGAGTCAAGTTCAAATCTTTTTTCAATATCAATATCCGCAATCTGGACTTTGTTTCCTTTGAGAGTAAGGCGAGCCCAGTAGGAAAATCGCTGACTGTCTAAAATCAGACAGTCAACGGTTCTATACATAAACAATTTCTTGATATTGACATCTGCTGTCGCCTGGCAAGCAAATAACTGAGAAATATCGTCACCGGCTTTAACCTTCACTGACTCCTCTAGTCCGGCGGATAATCCTACTATTGTTTTATTTTTTAGAATTATGCTCCCGCCCAAATGTTTACTATCCAAGCTGCATTCATCTGAGGAAAAGAAAAAACTTCCAACGGAATAATCAGAGATACTTTTTTCAAAAACGCAAGTTGCTACATCTAAATTAAGAATCTTAGACACTTTGATAACCTTCAATTCGTTTACAAGTTCACCTTCTGTTGTTGAAATATTCGTATTTTTTTTCTTTGCGATCAACCTCGTAAACCCCGATTCTGACTCACTTTGAGTTAAATTAAGAACTTTCCTGTAAGGGTTTTATCTTAGCTTCTTTCTTATTTATACAATTCTTAAATAAAAGATTTTTTTGACGGCTAATAAAGAACCAAAGCTAGCCTCAAAATAAAAAAGAAAATAATTAGCGAGAAAAATAATTATTTGCGAAAGTCAGACAAAATATGAAAGAAAACATTTTTAGTGCTCAAAATAAGTTGTCTAAATATTTAAATGGTAAATGAATATAAATTTAATAATTTTCAAATTCTTGCTAAACCCTAAATCCCAGAGGCTCTAAACCCACGGTTCCTCGAGGTTAAGCTATGTTATTTATTCCCAAAAATCACCTTAGTATTTCTACTAATCTCAAACCTTTTTTCAATCTTAAGTATTGAGAATTTTCTGGGTTTGTTCTAAATTCCGCATATCAGTTGAGAATTAACAATATATGTTAGGGTCAACCCTTGAGCTCAGGTTGTCCCTCTTTGTTGTTGTTTCGACCAATTAAACACTGCTTACCCCAAATTGCGAAAGGTTCCATCCCTTCCTTTCAAATTTGGTTCAAGGAGATTTGCTAAATGAAAGTTATATACACGGATGTTCTCGTCATCGGCGCAGGACTCGCTGGCTTGCGTATGGCTGTTGGTGCAAAAGCACGCGGCCATGACTCCATCATCCTGTCTCTGGTTCCTCCAAAACGTTCTCACTCTAAGGCTGCGCAGGGCGGTATGCAAGCTTCTCTTGCAAACGTTATTAAAGGCGTAGGTGATAACGAAGACGTTCACTTTGGTGACACAGTTAGAGGTTCTGACTGGGGTTGCGACCAGGAAGTTGCCCGTATGTTCGTCAACACCGCACCTAAAGCTGTCCGTGAATTGGCTGCTTGGGGCGTTCCATGGAGCCGTATCACTCCGGGAGACCGTCAGGTTATTATTAACGGTGAAAAAGTTACCATTACTGAACGCGAAGCTGCTGCTGGTTTGATCGGTCAGCGCGACTTCGGCGGCACAAAGAAATGGAGAACCTGCTTCGTTTCCGACGGTACAGGCCACGCCATGTTGAACTCTGCTGCTGAACGCGCTATTGCTCATGGCATTCCAGTTCACGAAAGAGTTGAAGCTATCGCTTTGATTCATGACGGTCAGCGTTGCTATGGTGCAGTTGTCCGTGATTTGATTACCGGCGAATTAATTGGCTATGTTGCCAGAGCCACAGCTATCGCTACTGGCGGTGCAGGTAAACTGTTCCGTGTATCTACAAACGCCCAGATCTGTGAAGGTACCGGTCACGCTATCGCTCTTGAAACCGGTGTTGCTAAGTTAGGCAATATGGAAGCCGTTCAGTTCCACCCGACAGGTATTTTCCCAGCCGGTATTCTCGTAACTGAAGGTTGCCGTGGAGACGGCGGTTTGCTCCGTGATGTTGACGGCCATCGCTTCATGCCGGACGTTGAGCCTGAAAAGAAAGAGCTTGCCTCCCGTGACGTCGTTTCACGCCGTATGGAAGAAAGAATTGCTCAGGGTAAAGGTATTAAGAGCCGCTTCGGTGAACACCTTTGGCTTGATATCACATTGCTTGGTGAAAACCACATTAAGCACAACCTCCGTGAAGTATATGAAATCTGCCATTACTTCTTAGGGGTAGACCCAACTAAAGATTGGATTCCAGTTCGTCCTGCACAGCACTACACAATGGGCGGCGTAAGGACAAATCCAAGCGGTGAAAGCCAAACACTCAAAGGCTTGTTCTCCGCTGGTGAAGCAGCTTGCTGGGATATGCACGGCTTCAACCGTTTGGGCGGTAACTCTGTAGCTGAAACCGTTGTTGCAGGTATGATTGTCGGCGAAAAGATTGCTGATTTCTGCGATAAGCCTGAAAACGCCATTGACATCCCGACTAAGGTTGTCTATGACTTCATCAAACGCGAACAGTCTAAGCTCGACGCATTTGCCAAGAACTCTGGCACTGAAAACATGGCTGAAATCCGCACTCGCATGCAGGAAATCATGACCACCAAAGTTGGTATTTTCCGTAACGGAGATACACTTGAACAAGCCGTTAACGAACTTGAGGCCCTCTATAAGAAGAGTTTCAATGTTGCTGTTAAGAACCAACCTGGTGCAAATCCGGAATTGGTTTACGCTTACCGCACTCAAAAGATGCTTCGCGTAGCTTTGACAATTGCTCTTGGTGCTTTCCAACGTACAGAATCCCGCGGTGCTCACTTCCGTATTGACTACCCTGTCCGTAATGACGCTGAATGGTGCAGCCGTACTCTTGCCTCTTGGAAGAACGAAAACGACACAATGCCTACTCTTGAATATCAGAAACTTGATATTTCCAAGATGGAACTTCCTCCGGGATGGCGTGGTTACGGTGCCAAGAACTACATTGACAACCCCGAAACACCGATTCGCCAGAAAGAAGTTGACGAAATCAGGGCCAAGATGGAAGCCGAAGGTAAAGACCGCTTCGCTATCCAAAACGCTTTGATGCCTTACCTCCAACTGTTGCCGGAAAACCTGCGCGGCAGAAACGAACGTATTGACGAACCTCTTTCATAAGTCATCAGGAGTTGAATTTAAATGGCTGAAAATACAAAAACTGCTCCGGAAGCAAAACCGGCTGAAAAGGTTACACCTCCGGCTTCTAGCAACCACCGCACACTTCAGGTTAGCATCCTGCGTTACAACCCTGCTGATTCTGAAAGCGTTCCTCATTTGCAAACCTATCAGGTTTCTGAGACTGATTCCATGACGCTCTACATTCTTTTGAATGAATTGCGCGACACACAGGATCCCTCTCTCCAGTTTGACTTCGTTTGCCGTGCCGGGATTTGCGGTTCCTGCGCTATGTTAGTTAACGGAAAGCCTGCTTTGGCTTGCCGTACATTGACTCGTGATCTTCCTGATCACTTCACATTGGCTCCTTTGCCAGGCTTTGAACTGATTGGAGACCTTTCAGTCAATACCGGTAAATGGATGCGAGGCATGAGCGAAAGAATTCAAGCATGGTGCCACGTTAATGAAGAACAAATTAACTTCAACAAGATCGAAAAACCAATGGATCCGAAGCTTGCTGAAGATATTTATCTTCTTGACCGCTGCGTCGAATGCGGTTGCTGCGTAGCTTCTTGCGGCAACTTCCGTATGCGTCCTGACTTTGTCGGCGCCGTTGCTATTAACAAGATTTCTCGTTTCCGCCTGGATCCTCGTGATCATCGTAATGACGCAGATTATTACGAAGTTATGGGAACAGAAAGCGGTGTTTTCGGTTGCATGACATTGTTGGCTTGCCACGATTTCTGCCCGAAAGATTTACCGCTTAAGACCCAGATCGCCTTTATCCGCCGCAAGATGGCAGAGCAGGGCATTACTGGAAAAGAAAAGAGAACACTCAAGAGAGTCGTTCCTCTTCGTGAATTGAAATTAGACTAATCTAATTTCTCTAGAACCTGGCTAAAATCTGCAAAGCCCTGCGAAAGCAGGGCTTTTCTACGTTTGGGATTTTTTTGTAGAAACTCTTTTAAGTACTGGAACCAGATTGAAGCAAACCACTTTGCTCCGAATTTAAAACATAAAAAATCTTTTTTGCTCCTTAACCGTACATTTGCTGAGAAGAAAAAAGAGCTGCCAACGAAGCATTTCAGCTTTTGCCGAACTGAAATTAGGATCGCTAGTGTCCATAATAAATTTTTACAGGTTTCTTTGAAGCAAAAATTCCATAAGCAAATATGTCGAACTCCTGATAAAGTAAACTTTGAACCAAATACTTCAGAAAGGAGCCGGCAAGCAGAGAGCAACAATCTATGTTTGCGCAACTTGTCCAGTCATTGAACTGCAGGTTGGAATTTAATAATCTAGTTCAAAAACACGATTCATGCCGTGGAACTAAAGGCTTGTCAGTTTGTAGCTAGGCTTTTTGCCAGCTTACTGGTGCTGATTCATTAAGAGAAATCGAGGACGGACTGCATTCCTGTATAGGAAAATTACAACACCTTGGTGCCAGACCAGTGGGTCGTTTCGCGTTAAGTTATGCAAATGCAAGAGGTCTTGCCAGCTATATGAAGACCTTTATCACGCCTTGCCGAATAAATTTCGGAATGAATCCCAAGGCCGTCTCGCCCCCTGGTTTACAAAATCCGTCTTTACCGTCTTTCGTTTGGATTCCACAACCATCTCTTTATGTCTGAAAATATCTGATTGGGCTCAGCACCCCAGAAGAAAAGGAAGAATCAAGCTGCATGCCTTGTTAAACAACGACCCAGGACTACCGGAGGGGCATCGTTGAGACAGTGGACAAAACTAGCGATAGAAAGGAGCAGCATTAATTCTTGACGGTCTGAGCTGCGGATCTATCGTCGTTATGGTCAGGGGCTACAACGATTACCGATTTTTAAAGAACTCACTGACCGACAGCTCACCTTTGTCATACGACTGAAAGACAATGCTAAACAGACACTGTTAAAAGATACTCCTATCTCTGAAGCTCTCTCAGGCAAGTGGAGGAGTTTACGAGATGACTTTTATTGGTCCTCAAGCCGTAACGCTCTGCGGACAAACTAAATTTAGAGTTCTTCAATAGTATGACGAAACAACGAAGAGCTGGTTTGAGTTTCTGACAAATAATCGCCAACGGCATCCTCAAGAGACAGCCGATTTATACAAGGATCGGTAGCAAATAGAACTCTTCTTCAAGAAGGTTAAGCAAAATCTTAAAGTTAAAAGTTTTGTGGGAACCTCGAAAAATGCTGTTATGACACAGATTTAGACAGCTGCTATAGCCGCAATAATCTTGGAGCTATTAAAGCGCAGAGCCTTCTACAAATGATAATTCTGCCGTTTAGCGCGATATTTCAAGCTCAATTTAATGACCAGTGCAGTGGCTATCGACGGAAGGCAGAGGGAAAGTGTGTACCACCACCTCTACAAATGAGACCTTTCGGCTAGGGAGGCTTATTTTTGAAAAAAGCGAAATAATTTAGTAAAGGCCGATAAAATCGAGCCCTTAAATGTGACTTGAAATTATTTTGGACAGCAGTGAATTAGGATAGATAATCTAATTTCAAAACTTGGCTATAAACCTGCAATACACTGAGAAAATAGACTACTCAATATTTGTTTGTGATAAAAAACATACAAATTAGGAACTTTATATATTCTTTATTTTCAAATAGTTACATTAATTACAATTCTATTTTATTTTATTTTTGTTGTATTTCAATCAGTTATAAATCCTTCTATTTACATTTAGTAAGGGTTAAGACTAAAATACTATGTAGTTCCTACGTGCAAACCCTATTTGTATTAAAGAACTTTCATGATATTATTCGGTTCGCTTAAACCACTGGAGGCAAGCGTAATTTACTCTTTTCAAAGAATAGTTCTTGGCAAAACGGCAATTGTTCTTTCATTAGTTCGTTTATGAGCGGGCTAATTAAAGATTAATTGATTCTTTGATGAATGCCTTGTGGCATCCATCAAAGTTCTTAACCTGAAGTCCAAAGCATGACCACGGGATTTATCCTGGCTGATGACTTTATTTAATGCGTATATTCGTTTAGGAGCATACATATCATGGCACGTATTGAGCATGATTTTATCGGTGATCTTGAAGTTCCAGAAAACGCACTCTATGGCGTTCAATCTTTACGCGGTAAAGAAAACTTCTTCATCACCGAAGAAAGAAACTCTCAAGAAATTTACTTCATCATCGCTTTCGCTTATGTTAAGAAAGCCTGCGCAATGGCCAATAAGGAATTGGGCGTTGTAGAACCTAAAGTTGCTGATGCAATGATTTGGGCCTGCGACCAGCTCATCAACGATACTGAAAAATATCGTGACCAGTTCATCACTGACTGGCTCCAGGGCGGTGCAGGTACTTCCACTAACATGAATGCTAACGAAGTTATCTCCAACCTCGCTATTCAGCATCTTGGCGGCAAGCTCGGCGACTACACCATTGTCAACCCGAATAACGATGCAAACTTCGGTCAGTCTACTAACGACACATACCCGACAGCAATCCATCTTTCCTGCATGTTCCGCTCCAACATCCTTATCAAGGCAGCTGAACAGCTTCGCGATGCATTGTATGCAAAAGCCAAAGAATTCGACCAGACATTGAAGATGGGTCGTACCCACTTGCAAGACGCCGTTCCTATGACTTTAGGTCAAGAATTCCACGGCTGGGGCTTCACACTCAACGATGAAATCGAAAACCTTCGTGATGCTCAGAAACACCTCTTGGTTATCAACCTCGGTGCAACAGCTATCGGTACAACAGTAACAGCTGCTCCTGGATATCCTGAGTTGGCTTCCAAGTACTTGGCTGAATTGACTGGGCTCCCATTCAAGAACTCTGCAGACTTGATCGCTGCTACCAGCGACTGCGGCGCTTACATGACATTGTCCAGCGCTATCAAGGGTTTGGCAGTTAAGATGACTAAGATCTGCAACGATATTCGTCTTCTTGCTTCCGGTCCTCGCTGCGGCTTGAAGGAAATCAACCTTCCACAGCTTCAACCTGGTTCTTCCATCATGCCGGGTAAAGTTAATCCGGTTGCTGCTGAAGTTGCTAACCAAGCTTCCTTCTTGGCTATCGGTCTTGACACAACAGTTATGCTTGCCGCTTCTGCCGGCCAGCTCGAACTGAACGTTATGGAACCGGTTATCACATACGCTTTGTTCACACAGATGAAGGTTATGGCCAACGCTTGCGATACATTGCGTACTAAGTTGGTTGACGGCGTTACAGCTAACACAGAACGCTGCAGAGACTATGTAATGAACTCCATCGGTATCGTTACATTGCTCAAGCCTCACTTCGGTTATCAAGTTTGTGCAGACATCGCTAAGGAAGGCTACATCTCCGGCAAGTCCTTGCACCAGATCGTTGTTGACGAAAGAAAACTTCTCACTCAGAAAGAATGGGATGAAATCTTCAACACACAGAACTTGATTAATCCTAAGTTCGTTAAGTAACTCTATTTTGAGTCCCTTCTGAAAAGAAGGGACAACTCTCATCAAAAACAAAAGGCTTGTGGCGCTTTTTGTCTTGATTAATTCTAATTAATGCCACTCGGAGCCTTAACAAATCTAAGTTAGGTTCCACTTTGGAGGATTTATGGATTTCATCGTTGCTCTCCAGATCGTCGTTCTGTTAGGCGCAATCTTTGTCGGTGTCCGCTTGGGCGGTATCGGTATTGGTTATGCTGGCGGTGCCGGCGTTCTGATTCTCGGTCTTTGTTTAGGTATGAAGCCTGGCAACATTCCTTGGGATGTTATCTTGATCATCGCTTCCGTAATTTCAGCTATTTCTGTTATGCAGTTAGCCGGTGGCTTGGAATACCTTGTTTACATTGCAGAAAAGATTCTTTATAAGAATCCAAAATACATCAACTACCTTGCTCCATTGGTAACTTATGTTCTTACCATCTTCGCAGGTACAGGCCACACAGCATTCTCAATGATCCCTGTTATCGTTGAAGTTGCTAAGGGCGAACACATTAAACCTAGCGTTCCTCTGGCAATTGCTGTTGTCGCTTCCCAGATCGCTATTACAGCTTCTCCGGTTTCTGCTGCCGTCATTTACATGTCCGGCGTTTTGGAACCGTTCGGCTGGAGCTATCCGGCACTGCTCGGAATTTGGTTGCTTACTACATTCCTTGGCTGCATGGTTACAGCTTTCATCATGACAAAGATCGGAAACATGGATCTCGACAGCGACCCGATCTATCAGAAGCGTTTGGCTGAAGGCCTTGTTAAGCCTCCTGTCGGAATGCACGAAATCAAGATTACACCGGCTGCCAAGCGTTCTGTTTACATCTTCTTAATCGGCGTTGTCTGTGTTGTTCTTTATGCTTCTGCCATTTCCCCGGCTGTAGGACTTATTAAGAACGTCATTGTTCCTCGTGACTCAGCGATCATCAGCTTGATGCTTCTTGTTGGTGCATTGATTACTACACTCTGCAACGTCAAACTTGGCGATATCGCTGGTACCAGCGTATTTAAGTCCGGTATGGTTGCATGTATCTGCGTTCTTGGTGTTGCATGGCTTGGTGATACATTCGTTGCCGGTCACACAAAAGAAATCAAGGAATTCGCTTCTCACACAATCAGCCAATATCCAGCACTTCTTGCCGTTGTATTCTTCTTAGCCGCTATGCTCCTGTACTCTCAGGCCGCTACTGCTAAGGCTATTACTCCGACCGTTGTTGCTGCTTTAGGTATTACAGCTGCAACTCCGGATAACTCCTACATGCTGGTTGCTTCCTTCGCTGCTGTTTCCGCCTTGTTCGTTCTCCCAACTTACCCAACATTGCTTGGTGCAGTTCAGATGGACGATACCGGTACAACAAGAATCGGTAAATGGGTGTTCAACCACTCTTTCTTCTGGCCTGGCGTTCTTGCTATCTTCTTCAGCGTTGCATTCGGCTTCGTATTCTGTGGCCTCTTCTAACGTTCTAAGAACTTAGCTAAGATGAGAACCTCTCTGAAAAAAACAGAGAGGTTTTTTTCACGCTTTTAACTTTTAAAAACTGACTATTAGTGTTTTATCGCATTTTTTTGATTTTTTCAAAGACTGTCGGGATCGCTAACAAGGATATGAGGCGTCTAGTTTGAGAACTTATGTCCTAGTCAAAAATTGGTCGAAAATAACTTCTTGCAGACCGAATGAATTGAATAAAACTCAAGGCAGCACACTTACCATAGACAACCTTAACTGTCTCTAGCACACGTTTGAAATTTTGCGCCGATTTCCACAAAGATTCAAAATAAACGAAAATAACCAAAGGCTCTATTTGGAGAAAATCGGCACGGTCGGATACAGAAAAAGAAGAAGCATCATAGGCAAACCAAAGAACCTTACGGTATCCAGGCGAGGTAACAAGTGGTTTGTCCACACCCAGACTGAATATAAAATAGAACGTCAGTCAACAGTAAACTCTGAAGTCGGAATTAACATGGGAGTCATGAGGTTCGTAACTTTTTCGGATGGGCCTTTTGTAGAGTCGATCAGTAGCTTGAAAATAATTTAAAACAAGAATTGCAACCAACTGTTATAAAAATTCCTTTCATCTTTTTCTTGACTTAGAACTTACCCTTAAAAGAATTGTTAGTTTCTTTTCACCTAATCCCATTGAAAACATTAGAAAACCTTCTTAAGTCTATCTTAATTGACCCGTTATGAGTTTTGTTCCTTTTCAGCCTACAAGTATTGGCTGTTAGTAATTTTCGAGGATATTGATTACAAATAACTACTATTAAAAAACTTTGGTCGGGATGGCCCGAATGTTAACTATTCTCTTTTTAATTTAGTTGGTATAGAATGCACGCAACTAAGGGGAAACCAATAATTTTTCCTTAGCACAAAAAATTATCTATAAGTAAGTTGACCATTGGAATTTTTCCAAATACTTACGTTATACGGTTGACAAGCAGACGGCTTGTTCGCTTTTATTTGAGGAGTCAATATGACACGTATTGAGCATGATTTTATCGGTGATCTTGAAGTTCCAGAAAACGCACTCTATGGCGTTCAATCTTTACGCGGTAAAGAAAACTTCTTCATCACCGAAGAAAGAAACTCTCAAGAAATTTACTTCATCATCGCTTTCGCTTATGTTAAGAAAGCCTGCGCAATGGCCAATAAGGAATTGGGCGTTGTAGAACCTAAAGTTGCTGATGCAATGATTTGGGCCTGCGACCAGCTCATCAACGATACTGAAAAATATCGTGACCAGTTCATCACTGACTGGCTCCAGGGCGGTGCAGGTACTTCCACTAACATGAATGCTAACGAAGTTATCTCCAACCTCGCTATTCAGCATCTTGGCGGCAAGCTCGGCGACTACACCATTGTCAACCCGAATAACGATGCAAACTTCGGTCAGTCTACTAACGACACATACCCGACAGCAATCCATCTTTCCTGCATGTTCCGCTCCAACATCCTTATCAAGGCAGCTGAACAGCTTCGCGATGCATTGTATGCAAAAGCCAAAGAATTCGACCAGACATTGAAGATGGGTCGTACCCACTTGCAAGACGCCGTTCCTATGACTTTAGGTCAAGAATTCCACGGCTGGGGCTTCACACTCAACGATGAAATCGAAAACCTTCGTGATGCTCAGAAACACCTCTTGGTTATCAACCTCGGTGCAACAGCTATCGGTACAACAGTAACAGCTGCTCCTGGATATCCTGAGTTGGCTTCCAAGTACTTGGCTGAATTGACTGGGCTCCCATTCAAGAACTCTGCAGACTTGATCGCTGCTACCAGCGACTGCGGCGCTTACATGACATTGTCCAGCGCTATCAAGGGTTTGGCAGTTAAGATGACTAAGATCTGCAACGATATTCGTCTTCTTGCTTCCGGTCCTCGCTGCGGCTTGAAGGAAATCAACCTTCCACAGCTTCAACCTGGTTCTTCCATCATGCCGGGTAAAGTTAATCCGGTTGCTGCTGAAGTTGCTAACCAAGCTTCCTTCTTGGCTATCGGTCTTGACACAACAGTTATGCTTGCCGCTTCTGCCGGCCAGCTCGAACTGAACGTTATGGAACCGGTTATCACATACGCTTTGTTCACACAGATGAAGGTTATGGCCAACGCTTGCGATACATTGCGTACTAAGTTGGTTGACGGCGTTACAGCTAACACAGAACGCTGCAGAGACTATGTAATGAACTCCATCGGTATCGTTACATTGCTCAAGCCTCACTTCGGTTATCAAGTTTGTGCAGACATCGCTAAGGAAGGCTACATCTCCGGCAAGTCCTTGCACCAGATCGTTGTTGACGAAAGAAAACTTCTCACTCAGAAAGAATGGGATGAAATCTTCAACACACAGAACTTGATTAATCCTAAGTTCGTTAAGTAATCAGTACTGAAAACTGATTAGAACAAAGGCCTCCCTAGGGAGGCCTTGTTAATTGAATTAAAGTTTTCAAACATGGAGAAGAGAATCTTTGAGGGAAGCCTCAAGGGCATGATTTCCTAACCAAATAAACATGATAGCGTCGTAAATTGCTTTACCTCTAATTCTATCCTTGACAACTTTTCCGTTAACTTTTACGGATGTCCCTTTTCTAGGAAGCCAATCAATATCTACTTTATCTCCGGCGGCAAAGGAACCGATTCTTTCCATGAGCTCTTCGATTTGAGCTTGTTCTTCTTTAATAAACTCCTGACTGGTCTCATTTGTATTCATCTGGATACCGTTTCTTAAAGAAGGAATGAAGTCGGCCGGAACCAAGTCCTTAAGAATGTATAAAGTAACTCTTCTTGCTCCTAACAGAGCTTTGGCAGTATCCGCACGTGTCGTTTTTGTAGGCAGGTATAGACCAACGGAATAAATCTCCTCTCCCTCAATTGATCTTAATCCGGCACCGTTCAAAACAAGTGTCTCTCCGGCAACTTCCGCCTGAGATTTAAAATAGCAATTCTTGATAACTAAGTCTCGGCCCGGTTCTTCTTCGGCTTTAAACCAATTTTTTAATTTATTCCATCCAGAAGTATTTTCTTCAGCCACTTTTATCCCACAAGTAGAATACGTTTTATAGAAAGAAATTTTAGCAAATCCGCTATTTAATCAGAAGCTAGAATTACTCTGTTTTTTCGGATGTTCTTTATACAAAAATTCACTCATCTTCAGAGCAAGCTCTTTCATGGTCTGGCTTTCAAACTGTTCGTCTTTATTATCAAATTTGATATAGACGCCTTGTCCTAAATAAAACTCGTAAAAGAGGTGAGGGGCCGCAATTTTTCTTTTCTTTGGGACTGTATCTTCCGCTCTGGGCTTCATTTCTTGAATCTGTTTTAAGGTATAGCCCTTGTTTTGAAGATTCCGTATAAACTCGATTTCATTTAGATGAGATACAGAATAACGGGCACTCCGAGTTTCTCCAATTGCTGGAGAAATCAATCCCAGCTGGGCATAGTATTTAATAGTCCTTTTAGACAGACCGGAAGCGTCTTCAAGCTCATCAATCGTCCAAAGTTCTTTTTTTAATTCAGTTGCATCATTATCTAATCGCATTGCAATACCATTAATTGAAAATTTTTTCACGATTTTCATTGCGTAATAGAGCCTAAATTGGTATAAGACCTATTCGAATAAAGCTACAATAACACCATAAGTTTAGGATATCCAACAAATGCAGATAATCGTTGTAGGAGCCGGAGTAACCGGCATTTCTTGTGCTCACTCTTTGTTGAAAAGAGGGCATAAAGTTACCCTAATTGAATCAGCTTCTTCTCCCAACCAGGGCTGTAGCTTTGGGATGGCTGGATTTATGGGAGCCTTATCTATCGCAATGTTGTGTTCTCCTTTTAAGGGGAAAGCAGGACTTGCCAGCGTCTTTGCTAAGACAAGACGTCTTGGTTGGGATATGTCTTTAAGCCATATGAAGTTTTTGCGTTCCCTTGCTAATTCTCGCAGCGCCGATAAATGGAAAAAAGACAGTCAATCCCTCATTGAGCTAGCTCGTTACAGTGTTGGTCTGACTGAATTTGAAGCTAGACTTCAAGATATTTCCTTTGAACAAACTTATGGTTTACTCCGCCTCTACACCAATGAAACCGTATGGGAAGAAGCTCACAAAGAAGAAGAGGCGAGAAAGGGGGGAGAGTGGCTCGATGCAGAAGAAACCAAACGCCTGGAAAATTCCATTGAAGTCCCTGATCTTCTAGGCAGCTTCTATATGCCGCAGGAACTTTCCGGCAACGGTTCCTACTTCTCCAAGCAAATTCAGATGCTGAATATTGCGGATCCGGATCTGACCATGATGTACCACACCACCGTCACTAAGTTGATAAAAGGCGAGAACGGCAAAATAACCGGTGTCGAGACTGATAAGGGAGAAATCTCTGCTGATGTTGTTGTTTTGTCAAACAATCTGGGGGCAAAAGCATTGCTGGCAAATGTCCTAGATCTTCCTATAGCAGTAGTTACCGGCTGGACGATTACTGCCGCCATACAGCCTGTCAATGCAGTTCCCACACATTCTTTGCAGTTTGAAAACAAAGATATTCTGATTACCAGACTCGGTAACAGACTCAGAGTTTGCGGACGTTTCTGGCTTGGTGATGTCTCTAAGGATGTAGCCGATAAAACAATTGAAGAGCTTTATCAAGCTGCTTGCAAACTTGTTCCACAGAGCGCTGTTTGGACTGACACCACAAATTGGTCCGGACAAACTCTCATTCACCCCGATAGCTTGCCAAGCTGCGGCAAAACCTCTTTAGAAGGCTTGTATTTGAACATCTGTCACGGTTTGAACGGATGGGCTCTTTCTACAGGATGCGGAGAACTTTTGGCTGATGTAATTGAAGGCAAAACACCCGCAGTGAATCCTGAACTGTATTCGCCGGAAAGATTTGCCAAAAAGAATTAATTAATGAATTTTGATGCGTGTTCTCAAAAGGCGCAAAATGCGCCTTTTATAGGATAAGGAGATAATTTTGTCTGAACAACTGCTTGAGCTCTCCACACTTCGTGAGCTTGAAGAAAAAAACGCTAGAATCCTCGGTCCTTATACTTTAATGGAAAGGGCTGGCACAGCAGCTGCCGATTTAGTTTGTCACCTCCACGAGTCTCCTTGCACGGTTACCGTTTTATGCGGGCCCGGTAATAACGGGGGAGACGGTTACGTTTGCGCACGAGCCCTTGTTGAAAGAGGCTACGATGTCTATTGCGTGCAGGTAGCCGGTAAGTCTCCTAAAGAAGGAACGAATGCTTATAAAGCCAAGCAGATGTGGGAAGAAATCGGAGGCAGGACTTTCGAAGATCCTTATAACGCACCAAAATCTCAAGTTGTTGTTGATGCCATTTTTGGTATCGGTTTGAACAAACCGTTGAAAGGCGAATATATCGATGCTGTACAGTGGTACAACGAAAGAGAAGCAGTGCACGTATCATTGGATATCCCAACAGGACTCGATAGCCAAACAGGTCAGTGGATTGGTTCCATGCCCGGATGTCGCAGCGATGTCACCATCACATTCTTAGCCGGCAAACCTGGTTTATTTACCGGTATCGGCCAAGAAGTCTGCGGACATGTTCACACTGATAATTTGGGTGTTTCTATTCCTCTTTCCAATATCAATTTAGTTGAGCCTATTGATTTCAAATCAGTTTTAGCTCCTAGAAAACTCATCTCCTCTAAAAAAGACTTCGGTCGTTTAGGCATTATCGGAGGAGGTAAGGGGAAGGTAGGAGCAGCTCTTATCGCCGGTGCAGCTGCTCTTCGCATGGGTGCGGGCTCTGTTCTTGTCGAGTTGGTTGAAGAAAATCTTGTCTACGATCCCGGTTGTCCGGAACTCATGTTCCGAGAAAAAATCGACTTCTCAGAAATTGATGCCTTAGTCATCGGCCCTGGTCTTGGCTTTAGTCAGACAGCCCGTCAGCGTCTCAACGAAGCATTGGATCTTCAGATTCCTTTGATAATTGACGCCGATGCCCTCACCATGATCGCACAAGATTCTGAATTGACGAGTAAAACCGCTCAAAGAAGTGCCCATACCGTCCTTACTCCACATCCAGGTGAGGCGGCTCGTCTTTTAAAAACTACCGTCAAAGATGTTCAATCTGATCGTGTAATGCGGGCCCAAGAGATTTCCGTTTTAACGGGTACTGTGACTGTTCTTAAAGGAAATGGAACGGTGATTGCTCAAAAGAGCGGCATTACTTGGATCAATCCGACCGGGACAGCCGGCCTGGCCACGGCAGGTTCAGGAGATGTGTTGTGCGGAATGATCGGTGCTATGTTCGCTCAAAAATTTGACTTTGTCAGTGCCATTCTATCTTCCATCTATCTGCACGGTGCCGCTTCAGAAAATATCGACTGCGGTTTATTAGCTGGAGATATCGCTCCGTCAGCACTCCATATCCTTCAGAATCTAAGAATGGATGTTAAAAAGAATGGTTTGAAACAGTTAGGCGAGCTCTCTTGCCACCAGCGTATTGCATCTCACAATTTCTACTCGGCCTAAACAGTTAATCCTTTCCGGCGCAAATTCTCGATAATTTGACGAGATGATGCGCCGGATGCTATTTCTGCGGCATCACTGAGTTCTTTATCATTAGCCTGGTTTCTCCAATTCTCCAGCCATTGAAAAGCCAAATAATGTCCTCTCGATGCAGCCATGTGAGCAAAAACAAGAGCTAGAGCCATATTTGAAGAACAATATAATCCTTCATACCAGAAAGCGGCCAAAGCTGCTTGACTCTCTGTATCTCCTAGGGCCGCACCTTCTTCTAATAGATATAAAGCTTGATGAGTTTGAGGATCGGGCCGGCTTAAAAGCTCCTTGGCACATGCATACATCGAAGAGGGAACAGAATTTTTTCCGGCGTTGATCCAATACAAAACTTCTTTTAAATCAATCTTCTCTTTCTCAAGCGAGAAACGAAGCATTCTTGAGACAGCCTTAGGATATTTAAGATTGGCCGCCTTAGAAAATAATTGGGAGGCAGAAGTTGGATCTTTTTGGCAGCCGATTCCTTCCTGAAGTGCAAATGCCATTTCATAAAGCGCCGGAGCAAAATTCTTTGCAGCGGAGATTCGCAGCCAAGCAAAAGATTCTTGAAGATTCTGCGGTACTCCAAAACCTTCTCTTAGGGCCATCGCTAAATAAAAAGGCGACTCCGTATCTCCTAAATTCGCAGATTTTTTAAAAAGAGAAACTGCACGTTCCGGATTCTTTCCTAAAGAGCCTCCGAAGGCAAAGAGAAGAGCCAACTTACGATATCGAACGGATAGATTTTCATTGGCCGTTTCTTCCAAGGAATTATCGGCTAGGAGAAGGTCTCCCGACAGAAGTTCATTGGTCTCGCTGAACACATCGTGCGCAGCTGAGAAAAAAGATTCTGGCTGCATTAATCGATTTTAATGAAGCCCATCATGACTAAACCCATGATGTAAGTCAACGAAATTGCTGTCCACAGAAGAAGGCCACCTGCGCCGAGCATCAGAGGTTTGCCCCAAAGCTTGTGATGGAAATCGCTACCGTAGCGATCAGCAACGGCTTTAACTTGAAAGCGTCCGTCAAAAATAAGCCATAAAAAATAAAAGATAAACCAGCAAATCAAAAAGTAATATTGAGAAAAATCATTGGCATCCGGCAAAAAGGGCTCCGCGAAAAGATAGCCGCCTAAAAAAATCAACCCGAGTGCAACCCAAATACCGCTTTGATTTGCTTTATCCGGTTCGCCCATTTCTGTCCAATTTGTCCTTTGAAGGAATGCTCCGAATACCGGAGAAAAAAGAAGAGACCAAACGATGGTCCAAATAGGATTCCACAAAGCTATTACGGGATATTTAGTATTTCTACCTGCCATATTTGTAAAATAAATGTGTTGAAAAAGTGCTAGATTGTTAGAATAATCCTTCGTACTGTTTTTATCCAAAGTTTATGTCTAAATACTTACCAGTTATATTCTCTGCTTCTGCACTGTTCCTATTAGGGGGATGTGCAAGTGAGTTTAACGGCTACTATCTTAGAAATTCTTTTGGATTTGACACAGTTTGTCTGGTTGACAATAACAGTGCGCCTCCTTCTTTCTTTCTCTTCTTGAAAAAAGCTCTGGAAGATAAAGGTCTAACTGTCAAAATTGTCAAAAAACCCTCTAAGGATGAACTTGTTTGTCCCGCGACTATTATGTACGAAGCCCGAGTCGCTCAAAAACCTTTTCCCTATCTAAAAGATGCTCGTCTTTTCTTTTTGAAGAAAAATGAAAAGACTCAGATCGTTGCCATGAAAAAGCCTGTAAATCAGGTGACTCTTCAGGATAGAATGGCCGATTCTGAGCCTGCTGTCCGTGACATGGTGAATCGCCTTCTTCCGCGGTCCACTCCATGGTAATGGATTAGCCAATTACTGCAGTAGCTTCAACTTCTACTAATCCGCCTTTAGGCAAAGCAGAAATTTGTACGCAGCTTCTTGCCGGATAAGGAGCCTTGAAAACTTCGGCCATGACTTTGTTAACAACGGCAAAGTTAGCGAGATCTGTCAAATATACGGTCTGTCTTACAATGTCTGCAGGCTTGCCGCCGGCAGCCTCAACGATTGCGAAAACATTTCTGAAAGCCTGACGAACTTGAGCCTCAACAGAATTCGGCAATTCACCGGTAGAAGGATCAATTCCGAGTTGTCCGGAGCAGTAAAGAGTGTTGCCGGCCTTAAAGGCTACTGAATATGTACCGACTGCAGCCGGTGCATTTTCGCAAGTAATAACTTGGTTCATTTTTGTTCTCCAATAAAAAAGGTGATTTTAACAAAGAGAGTAAGCGGCAACCATGATTTACTCGTCGCTCAAAAACTAATTCTGATTTTCAGCGGCGATTGCCGGATTGTAAGCTTTTGTCCTCCAGAGAGAAATCGTAGACAGACTATTCTTAAAGCTGCCGTTAAATTCTTTCGTGGTGTAGGCGATATACATCAATGTTTGGTTCTTTTCATCAAAGATTCTTTTAATCTTTAAGGTCTTAAGAAATACGCTTTTGGACTGTTTAAAGACCACTTCACCTGTCTTGTTTCTTTTGACGTTTTCAATCATCTCCGGCGTGATCTCGCCTGTTTGGACGCATGAGACGGAGGCATCGGACGGATCACTGAGAGTCAGAGGCGAGTCAATACTAGCTACATGACAAGTTACTCCAGGAACATCTCTATCTTGGAACGCACTGATCTTGATATCCTTTAAAGTCAAAATACCTAAGGATACGCTGCCGACATTTTCATCGGAACAGCCGGAAAGTCCTGCTGCCAGGACGGCAGCTCCTGCTAAGAGTAAAACAGATTTTAATTTCAACATGGTTTTCATAATCCTTTGGTCTTCTTCGACATCCACTTCAGTGGGAAGCCTTAATTGGAGTCACTTTCTCAAGAATGAGATTTGGCTGAAGTTCTGTTGTTCCAGCCGCAATAACTTTTTCAATGTCATCTAACTGCCTGAAAAAATATGGGTTATAAGTTAACCGAGCAAACAGTCGATCTCCGTCTACGGTTCCGTATGCACCGTACCAGACTTCGGGAGCAGCCATGCATTTCTCATAGTAGCCTTTGGTAGAACGGTTCACACAATAGCGGTACTTGCCGTTTCTGCCGTACCACTCATTTTCCGGAGAGTAAGTCAGAGCCATATGAGAGAATGTTTCGATTCTTTCGCTGGGAAGAAAGGTTTTCTTGGCAACAATTCTCGAACTCAGAGAAATTTTGCTTTTCGGCAACTCTCCATACCAAATAATTTTTGAATTGGGATTGGTCAATTGTTTGTCAAAAATCTTCAAGAGAGATTGAGTGTCAACGATAGAGTCATTAGCACTCATCATTACCAACACAGGTTTATCGTACGGCTTCTTCTTTAAGGCCTTATCAGCATCATCCATTGTATCTTTGAATGCGTTCAAGCCGTCAAGAGGAATTGTTCCGTATTTGAAAGGCAAGACGCCTTCCGTGTTTTTATCCGGTTTTCTTAACCAGTCTATAAAGAGATCAGCGAAAGGAACAAGTTCGACTAACTTAGTCCGGATTTCGATAGCTGGAGAAAACAAAATCAGGCCTCGAATGTCCGGATCTTCGGCTGCCTGAGAGAAGGCAAGGTTACCTCCGGTTGAAAATCCTCCGAGCCAAACGTTCGGAACTTCTTTCTTTAACAGGTCTATTTGTTCTTGAACGGCTTTATTCCAGTCCTCGCTGGTAACACCAATCATATCCGCCGGTTTTGTTCCATGTCCGGGTAGCAGTACCGTTCTGACAAGCATTCCTTGCTCAGCTAGCTTTGTAGCCAAATCTCGGTATGTCCATGGAGAATCTCCCAGACCATGAATAAGCAGAATTCCCTTGTCCGTCTTTCCGGCAGGCCGGATTTCAAAAGGGGTATGGTAGGTTAGCTCTTTCTCATGATCGTCCATAACGAAATGACGGTTCTCGGCTATCCAGGCTCGAGTTTCAGCTAAATACTCCTGAAAAGAGCTTTGTCCGAGAGGAGTTTCTAAAGGATGTTTGCTCGCACAGCCAGTAAGGACCAGCAGTCCGGCGGCTAGTGCTGTATATAAGATTTTCTTGCAATGCATTTATTCATTATAAAAAAGGAAAAATGCGGGAGGGAATGTTATTCTTTTTGACCGTTCTCTCTGTGCCTATTTGGGGAACTTTCTTGTAGATATTTGTTTCTAGAAGTTTTTTTATAACAAAATTAGTTTTTATTCTCAATCATTTCTTAGGAAGGAAGATTTTTAATGGCAGGTGAAACTCTTTTTACTATTGACGTCTCTTCTGTGCAGGCCGTCGCACTGGCTATCTGTACTTATTATTTTGGTGTGTGGGTTAGAAAAAGAGTTTACTTATTCGAAAGGTTTGCAGTCCCAAGTCCAGTGATTGGAGGTATGACTTTCGCCTTCTTATTATCCGGGTTAAAAGCCAACGGAATTTTAACGGTTAACTTTGATTCTTCCCTCCAAACTCTTTTAATGCTTGCTTTCTTTACCACCATTGGTCTTTCAGCAGGGTTGAAAGTGGTCAAGCAGGGAGGAGGACTGTTGATTGGATTTCTTATAGCCGTTACAGTTCTCACCGTTCTGCAAAACCTCTTGGGAATGGGAGTCGCCGAATGGCTGGGGCTTGATATGCATTACGGCATCCTGGCCGGCTCTGTCTCTATGATGGGCGGTTTAGGAACGGCCGCCGCTTTCGGACCTTACTTCGAACAAACCTATGGGATTGTAGGAGGAACAGCTGTCGCCATTACGGCAGCCACCTTCGGTATGGTTGCCTCTTTGATCATCGGCGCACCTTTAGGAAGTTTTCTTATTAGGAAATACAAAGTCAAAACTCCTATCGAAAATGTCTCCAATGAAGATGTAAAGATTCCGGAGGAGTTCGACACCGACGTAATCGACTCTGACCATCAGCCGACAATGACCGCTCAGTTAATGAAAGCTACAAGCATCGTTACTCTGAGTATGGCTGCGGGAGTTGCCGTTTCATCATTCCTTGATCACTTCATCACGCTTCCTGCCTATATCGGATCCATGATGGTTGCCGCGATTGTCAGAAACGTCGGCGATTTCTCCGGCAAATACAGGGTAGACGGAAAAGGCCTGAACGCTATCGCCGATATTAGCTTGGTCTTGTTCGTTACGATGGCCATCAACAGCCTAAAGCTTAACGAACTTATCAATTTGGCCGGACCTTTAGTTGTTATTTTGGCCTGCCAAACAATCCTGACTGTTCTCTTCCTGTGGATCTGCGTATTCTTGGTTTTCGGAAGGAATTACGATGCGACTATGCTCTGCGTCGGTGGTATCGGCTTCTCTATGGGTGCTACAGCTAACGGTTTGGCAAATATGCAGGCTATTGCTGAAAAATATGGAACCAGTCCGAGAGCTTGGTTAATAGTCAGTATTGTTGGAGCTTTCCTAATTGACTTGATTAATGCGTTACTGATTACCTGGATGGGTGCTTGGTAGTCTGTTCACTCCAAAATGAAAAAGAGGGGTTCCGGCTGATAGCTGGAACCCAAAGTTTTATCTTACAGGAGGAATTTGATAGAGAATCATCTCTCTTCACGCTTTCATCATATAGGCAAGACACTTCAATGTGTTTTTCGAACTATTAAAAGTACGAACTAATGTAAAGGAGAGAAGGAAAAATAATTGCCGGTTACAAACCTCTCATTCCAATCAGCAAGACATTGAAAATTTCTTTCCTAATTGCTAATGTTTCCAACGTCAAAAAATCTCTAAAGAATCAGCGAAATGCAAGATAATTTATTCGAGTTTGAAAGTGCAGGATCTTCTTCCGAACCGACAAAAACAAAGAAAAACAATGTAGAAGATAAAGCCTCTCCTTTGGCTGAACGCATGCGGCCTAAAACAATTAATGAGGTAGTCGGTCAAAAACAAATTCTTGGGGAGGGCAAAGCTTTGAGAAGTGCTTTTGAAAGCGGGCATCCCCACTCGATGATTCTTTGGGGTCCTCCGGGAGTTGGCAAAACCACACTTGCCAGATTAATGGCCGATGCTTTTCATTTGCCGTTTATCTCTATCTCCGCAGTGCTCGGAGGAGTAAAAGATATCAGAGACGCCGTTGAAAAGGCTACAAAATACAGAGAAGCCACCGGCAAATCTACCGTGGTTTTTGTCGATGAAGTACATAGATTCTCTAAGAGCCAGCAAGACGCCTTTCTTCCTCATGTGGAAAGCGGTCTTTTTACTTTTATCGGCGCCACCACTGAAAATCCGAGCTTTGAAGTTATCTCAGCATTGCTTTCACGCTCAAATGTCTATGTTCTTGAATCTCTTTCTAAAGCAGATTTGAATGAACTGTTAGAGAGAGCAAACAAACAAGAATTTCCTGATATTTCCTTTGAAGAAAAATCCAAAGACATCCTATTTAATCTCGCGGACGGTGATGCGAGACGCTTCCTAAATGCCGTTGATGTTATTACGACCGTTGCCCGTGATAATGGCATTCATGTCATCACTGAAGATTTCGTTAGAAAGACACTTCCTTCAACTATTCGCCGGTTCGACAAAGGAGGAGAGAATTTTTACGACCAGATTTCCGCTCTCCATAAATCCGTCAGAGGCTCTGATCCGGATGCAGCGCTTTACTGGATGTGCAGAATGCTTGACGGCGGTGTTGACCCTCTTTATCTCGGCAGAAGATTGGTACGGATGTCTATTGAGGACATCAGTCTCGCCGACCCAAGAGCCATTACCTTAGCTAGTGAAGCCGTCCGGATCTACGAGCGCCTTGGCTCTCCTGAAGGTGAGTTGGCTTTGGCAAACGCCGTGATTTATTTAGCGATGGCTCCGAAATCTAATGCTGTCTACAAGGCATATAACCAAATGAAGGCTTTTGTTAAAAAGGACTCCACAAGAGCTGTCCCCTTAAAGCTGAGGAACGCGCCGACTAAACTGATGGGGGATTTAGGCTACGGAACTCATTATCGCTACGCCCACGATGAAGAGGGCGCATTTGCAGCAGGAGAAAAGTATTTCCCGGATGATTTGGAAGAACTTCGCTTTTATCATCCTGTTCCAAGAGGGTTAGAAATCAAAATTGGAGAAAGACTGAAAGAACTCCAACGTCTTAATCAAGAAGCAAGAGTGGCACAATCGGCTCCGGAAGGTTTGAAAACCGGGAATAAATATAACGAGCCTGAACACGTCAATCCTAAATAACAGAACCTAGAGAATTGCAGCCTTAAGTATTACTATCATATGGCGTACAATCATTACTTATGTTTATAAAAATTGTGAGACATTAATAAAAATGCTTGACCAGAACCTCCTTCGCAAAAACTTAGATGAAGTTGTCGCCAGATTGGCAACGAGAAAGTTTGAATTTCCAGTTGAAAAATACAACGCTCTTGAGTCCGAAAGAAAGGCTGTTCAATCTGAAACAGAACAGCTACAGGCCCAAAGAAACGCTGTAGCCAAACAGATTGGCGCAGCTAAAAAGTCCGGTCAAGACGCCACTGAGCTTTTGAAGAAAGGAAGTGAAATTGCTTCCAAATTAAGCGACTTAGAAAAGAGAACCGAAGAGCTTAAGAAAGCTTTGACAGATCTTCTTTTAACTATTCCAAATCTTCCGCACGAATCCGTTCCAGTCGGTAAAGACGAAACTGAAAACGTTGAAGTCCGCCGCTGGGGTACACCGCGTAATTTTGATTTTGAAATCAAAGACCACGTTGATGTCGGTGCTCCTTTAGGTTTGGATTTTGAAACCGGGACAAAACTTGCTGGCACACGCTTTGCTTTCATGAAAGGACCCGTTGCACGTCTTCATCGCGCCCTGGCTCAGTTCATGCTGGACACTCACACAACAGAACACGGCTACACAGAATGCTATACACCTTATATCGCTAACCAAGAAACCTTAATCGGTACCGGTCAGCTTCCTAAGTTTGAAGAAGACTTGTTTGCCGCCAAGAAGGGCGGTCAAGAAGGCGAGGGTGAGATTTTCTATTTGATTCCGACTTCTGAAGTTACTTTAACTAACTCCGTCAGAGGCCTGATGCTCAAAGAATCTGACTTACCAATTAAGATTACCGCTCAGACTCCTTGCTTCCGTTCCGAAGCCGGTTCTTATGGCAAAGACACACGCGGTATGATTCGCCAGCACCAGTTCGAAAAAGTCGAAATGGTCCGCATTACTAAACCGGAAGACAGTTACCAGCATCTTGAAGAAATGGTTGTATGCGCTGAAAAGATTCTTCAGAAACTCGGTTTACCGTATCGTGTTATTACACTCTGCACAGGCGACATGGGTTTCGGTTCAGCTAAGACATACGACTTGGAAGTTTGGATTCCTGCCCAGAACACTTATCGCGAAATCAGCTCTGTTTCTAACTGCGAAGCTTTCCAAGCCCGCAGAATGCAGACTCGCTTTAAGAATGCACAAAACAAACCGGAATATGTACATACATTGAACGGCTCCGGATTGGCGGTCGGAAGAACTTTAGTTGCCGTTCTGGAAAACTATCAGAATGCAGACGGCAGTGTTACCGTTCCTGAAGTTTTAAGACCTTACATGGGTGGTCTTGAAGTTTTAAAGCCATAACAGTTTAATTATTCTCTTGAAGGCGTTGTTTTCCTAGCAACGCCTTTTTAGTATCACGTTTTAAAAACTTTTTCACGGAGTTGAAAGTGACGAATCCGAAACTACCTAAAGTTGCAATTCTTGCCACCGGCGGAACCATTGCAGGAAAAGCTGCTTCTTCCACTGCAACAACAGGATATGTTCCTGGTTCTGCAACTGTCGCGGACATTGTAGATTCTGTTCCTGCATTAGCAGAGATTGCTGAGATTGTTACAGAGCAGGTAAGCAATATCGGCAGCGAAGACATGACTGATGATATCTGGGAAAAACTTACCGAGATTTCTCAAAAATATTTAGATGACGACTCAATTGCAGGCGTTGTCATCACTCACGGTACCGACACTCTGGAAGAAACAGGCTTCTTATTGAATTTAGTATTGTCTTCCGATAAACCCGTTATCTTGGTTGGTTCAATGAGACCGGCAACTGCAATCAGTGCGGACGGCCCCATGAATATTATTGAAGCAGTCAAAGTTGCGGTTTGTCCTGAAGCAAAAGGAAAAGGAGTTCTCGCCGTCATGAATGATGAGATTCATGGACTTAGAGATGTCACCAAAACAAATACCACCAATGTGGACACTTTTCAGTCCAGACTGTTCGGTGCTTTGGGGATGATTACGGGAGGCACTCCTTATTTCTTCAAACAAAGCGTTAAGCCCCATACTACTCAAACAGAGTTTTCTCTCCAAGATGTTAAAGATTTACCGCGAGTCGACATCATCTATGCACATGCTAATCAGGATTCCACACTTATCGATGCAGCAGTGGCAGCCGGGGCAAAAGGTATTGTCTATGCAGGGATGGGCAATGGGAGCATTCACAAAAATGCATTCTCCGGACTTGAGAGTGCTGCAAACAAAGGTGTTTTAGTAGTACGTTCCAGCAGAACAGGAAGCGGTCTGGTAGTTGACTCAAACTCTGAATGGCAAAACTTTATTAATGCTGGTTCTTTAAATCCGCAAAAGGCCCGTGTTCTTCTCCAGCTGGCTTTAAAGAAAACTTCAGATCTAGAAGAAGCAAGAAGAATTTTCGAAACTTACTAGGATTTTGGGAAGAAGAACATCTTTCTAATATCAAGACGGAATAGTCCGATAGTTTCCTTTAGAACTTCAGGCTATACCGTCTTTTTTCTGCGACTTCTTCGGAAATCAAGAAAAGCATACTTTGATGCTGCTGTTTTTGTATGAAATGGCTGAAGGCAGTTTTCGTTCCAAAAGTGCCTTCTTTCGTTCCAATTTGGAACGAAAAAAACGTTAAAATGAAACGAAAAAGAGATAAAAAACGATGAAGGAAAAACACTCAGCTCTTCTAAATTTACTTTTGACCGGAGACCTTAGCTTTAAGCAAAATTGCAGAAAAACTGGGCTCTAACATTTCAAAGACGTCTGCGTACCGCCTCGTCAAAGAGCTCGTTCAGAAACAACGAATTGAATTAAAAGGAGCAGGACGGAACTCGGTTTATTCCTTGTCTGATTATGGACGCTTGTTCGGACGATTTGATGTAGAGAGCTATTTTGAAAATGAAAACAGAAAAGTTCTCAACACCTTTAATTTCAGAATCTTTGAACTCTTGGAACAAAATCAGGTCTTTCGCGATGAAGAAATAAGAAAATTGTATGACCGAGAAAGAGAATTTGAACTTAGAATGAAGTCTCTTCCAAAGATTGCCAGACAAAAAGAGATGGAAAAGCTCGTCATTGACATTTCTTGGAAGTCCTCTCAAATCGAAGGCAATACTTACAGTTTGTTAGAAACAGAAGCACTTCTCAAAGACGCCAGAGAAGCAAAAGGAAAATCCAAAACCGAAGCTTTAATGATTTTGAATCATAAAAAGGCTTTGTCTTACATCCTTGAAAATCCTGACTTTTTCGATAAATTAACCGTCTCTAAGATTGAAGATATTCACTATCTTCTAACCAAAAATATGGGAGTAACAAGAAATGTACGCTCTTTCAGGGTTGGAATTACGGGTACTTCTTACACTCCGTTAGATAATTCTTTCCAAATTTCTGAGGCCTTAGAGCAAACTTGCCGATTAATTAACGATAAGAAGAATATCTTGGAAAAGGCATTTTTGGCTCTAGTTTTAATCTCCTACATCCAACCATTTGAGGATGGAAATAAAAGAACTTCACGCATTATTTCCAACGCTGTATTATTAGCAAATGGGTTCTGTCCTATCTCTTTTCGAACGGTTGAACCCATAGATTACAGGTACGCCACTCTTCTGTTTTACGAGCAGAACAATCTGTCAGAAGTTAAACAAACGTTCATCGAACAATTTGAATTCTCAACGTCTAATTGTTTTTGACAGAAGCAAGGACCATATACTCTATGCCATAGTCCTCGCTTTATACGATTACAGGAAAGTTACAGGGACTGGACCGCGTGCTGGAACATGGTGTGCTTGAACGGTCTTGTGACCAAAGAACAGACCGATATAAACACTTTCGTTATCCTGAACCTCAAGAAGTTGACGAAGGGCAGAAGAAGCCTGAGCAATATTAGTTCCTCTGCCGGCAAAACAGCAGCCAATATTTCTGGCCTCAGCAGCTAAATTAAAGTACGTGGCAGCAATGGCGCAATCAATTTCTCCCCAACGCTGATTCTTATCTCCAACTAAGAATATTGCAGCCGGAGCCCCACAGAAGAAAGGGTCTTTGCCATTTTTCAGAAGCTCAATCATCGATTGAGGGTTGTAGTGCTTAATAAAAGCAGAATCTTCAGATGCCTCATTAACAAGCCAATTCAAAGCTGTTTGATTAAATTCTCTAATTTTTGCCGGTGTGGGTAAAACGATCCATCTTAAAAATCTGGCATTTCTACCGGACGGAGCCCAGTTAGCCACTTCAAGAATTTCTTCTATTAAAGCCGGAGAGACGGGCCTTTTGGCAAATGTCCGATAGGAGCGGCGGCTTTTAAGAGCTCCGTCAATAATGGCTTTATTTTTAATGTCATAAGCCAGACTAGGTCCTAAAGTTTTGCCTTCTGAAATCTCTTGTTCAGCAGCACCCTCAGGACAAAAGGCAACACATTGACCGCACTCCGTGCATTTGTCAGCATTCTCTTCTGACATTACCGGGTGCCTATCTTCCAAGGTCAATAAATGTTTTGGGCAGACAAAAACGCATGTTCCGCATCCGGAACAAAGGTCTTCATTACAAGAAAAGGTACTCAAGATTTTCTCCAGGGGATTAGAAAGGAGGCCGAAGCCTCCCTTAGTTACTTTAGATTTTATGACAGAACAGCGCCTGAAGTTCCGGAACTGACAAGTTTGGAATATCTCGCCAAATAGCTGGTTGTAATCTTAGGCTGTCTTGGCTTCCATTTGACTTTTCTCTTTTCCAACTCTTCGTCTGAGAGTTCAACTTCAATTTTGTGTTCCGAGATATTGATGGAAATGATGTCTCCTTCTTCCAACAATCCAATCGGACCGCCGATGGCTGCTTCGGGAGAGACATGACCAATCGCCGCGCCGCGAGTAGCACCGGAGAATCTTCCGTCGGTAATAAGAGCTACGGAAGAGCCTAAGCCGCTGCCAATAATGGCAGATGTCGGAGAAAGCATTTCACGCATACCGGGGCCTCCTTTAGGACCTTCATAGCGGATGACAACAACGTCTCCGGCCTTAATCTTTTGATCCCAAATGGCTTTAATGGCATCTTCTTCAGAGTCAAATACTCTGGCCGGACCTTTATGAACCAGCATTTCAGGAGCCACTGCGGCTCTTTTTACGACACAGCCGTCCGGGGCTAAATTGCCGAACAAGGCAGCAATTCCACCGGTTTCACTGTATGGATTGTCGATAGAACGAATAATTTCAGGATCTTTAATCTCGGCATCTGCCAAATTCTCTTCAATAGTCTTGCCTGTCACGGTCATTAAATCTGTCTTCAGAAGACCTTTCTTGGCAATTTCCTTCATAACAGCAGGAATGCCTCCGGCTTCGTTGAGTTCTTCAATAAAGTGTGAGCCGACAGGAGAGAGGTGGCAAAGGTTTGGAGTTCTTTCGGAAATCTCATTGGCCAAATGCATATCCAATTTAATGCCGCATTCGTGAGCGATGGCCGGCAAATGAAGCATGGAGTTGGTGGAACAGCCGAGAGCCATATCCATTGTCATAGCATTCATGAAAGCATCTTCTTTCATGATGTCGCGGGGAAGGATATTCTTCTCAAGCAGCTCCATGATCTTCATACCGGTTTGTTTAGCCAAACGGATACGAGCACTCATGACTGCAGGGATTGTTCCGTTGCCGGGAAGTGCCATTCCGAGAACTTCTGTCAAACAGTTCATGGAGTTAGCTGTAAACATGCCGGAACAAGATCCGCATGTCGGACAAGCCTTATGTTCAATTTCTTTAAGCTTTTCTGCATCAATTTTGCCTGTTTTGAATGCGGCGACACCTTCGAAGGCAGAAACCAAAGACAATTTCTTCTTACCGATAGTCCCGGCGCTCATTGCGCCGCCTGAGACGAAAATTGTAGGGATATTAAGTCTAGCAGCAGCCATTAAAAGTCCAGGAACGTTCTTATCGCAATTAGGAACCATCACAAGGGCGTCTAAGGCGTGAGCAATTGTCATAGCTTCTGTGCTGTCAGCGATAAGTTCACGGCTGACCAAAGAATACTTCATACCTTCGTGGCCCATGGCAATGCCGTCACAGACAGCGATTGCAGGAAAAACGATTGGAATGCCTCCAGCCAAAGCAACGCCTTGTTTAACGGCATCTACGATTTTGTCCAGATTCATATGTCCCGGAACAATGTCGTTTTTAGAACTTACGATTCCAATTAATGGCTTTTTAAGTTCTTCGTCTGTTAATCCCAATGCATATAATAAAGAGCGATGAGGAGCCGCCCCAGGTCCTTTTTTGATTTTGTCACTTCTCATATTTTTTCCTTGAGTTAGGTATTCAGCTAAGTAGATCAAAAATATCAAACTAGTTATGTAAAAAAGCTAAAAATTATTATATTTTTAATAGATGATTCGGCGGAAACCAACCACCCGAGGTTTCCAGTAGACGCCGTTCATTGACTCCAAACGGACGTGAGAACCGGAAGAGGGCGCATGCAAGAAACGGCCTTTATCAGCAACGAGGCCAGTATGAAGGCGTCTACCGATTTTAAAAACCACTATATCTCCCAATTTTGCGTCAGCTTTTTTTATTCTTATCCCGGCTTTTGATTGATCTTGGGTTCGTCTGGGGACAGCAATGCCGTGAGACTGATAAGCCCAGTAAATGAGGCCAGAACAGTCAAATCCTTGAGAGGGAGAAGCTTTGCCGTAAGAATATTTTTTTCCGATTTGCGACATTGCTGTCTCGAGAACATTCGATCCGGGAGTCCCATCGTACTCTACCGGTACATAACCGGAAATGGTGGAAGAATTAAAAATAGAACAGCCAGCCTGAAGCAAAAAGAGCAAGGAGAGAATAACTAACCTTGCAATACATAATACTTTCTGCTGGTAACTTTTTGACAAAACTTCATGCATTCAGAAATTATAATCGGGAGAAACAGCAGAAAAGGCCAAGCACGATGAGAAGTGATTGGCCTTTTTAAAGAAAATCTCTTAATCTGAGCAGCGATTATTTTTGTTCAGCTGCAGGAGCTTCAGATTTCTTTTCCTGAGGAGCCGGAGCTTCTGTCTTTACCAAGAAAGTAGCTAATTGGCAAAGCTTCTCGTGGAATTCTTTCTTAGCGTTCATATTGAACGGAAGGCCGGTTTCTGTAAATGTCTTCAGTACAGAATCAAAATTGGTAAAGATGTCGCCGCGGTTGAAGGCTTTTTCATGAACGACTCCTACCATATCGCACCATGCGAATGTGACTTGGAATACTCCGTTAACTCTTTCTATCGTTCTTAAAGAAACATCACCCGGCTTAAGCGCTCTGTTTTTTTGTTCTTCCGGAACTTCTACTTTGAAATAATCTGCAGAAGGTCTGCCCATTTTTAGTCTCCTATTTAATAATCAGGATTAGTGAGAACGAAGATGATAGTGCAGAGCTACCTATCTAGCAAATCACCACTTTGGATTCCGTTCTATCAATCCCAAATAAGCTCTTTTATGATAAAGGCAGAAAAAGTATCAACTTTTCTCATTATGTATGCCAAAAACTACTTTTACTATCTGAAAAATCGCAAGAAATAACCCTTATAAAGACTTCTCTAAATAGAAAGTTTCATAATTTTTTATAGGGTATTTACTTAATACTAAGAATATATAAAACAGTATAGAAAAATTAAAATATTTTTTATCTATTTATTTTATAAAGATATTTTTATTTTGAATGATCTGTATATATCATTCAACATTTAAAATGTTATTTCTCATGCTATTAGATAAAACCTGAATAGATAATAAGTACTAAAGCTTACATAATTCACTTGTTAGCATTTTTTGCTACCGGTAAGAGGGGCTTATAGTTCGCATTCTGCGACTCTTCCATTACACATATAAATAAGTTCTTCTATTTTTCATCTCTACTTTTAACAGGAATTGATATGGCTTCAACTGCTAATACTCCAAAACCTGAAATGGACGGCTGGAGAAGTGAGAAGGTTACTATCGGTAATTACATCTCTCTTGCAATCGCTATTGTCTTCTTCTCAGGTGTTTGCGCATCTACTCACTGGTGGGGTATCTTCGACTTCACTACATTGAATGGCGGCTTTGGTAAGTTGGTATCCGGCGTTTCTCAAAACGCTGACGGTATTCACACTGCCATGGCTAACTTCCGTGGTAAAGGCGGTTCCGGTGCTATTGACGGCTTCATGTTCGCTTTAACATTGGTCCCGACAGTTATGTTCGCCCTTGCCATGATCACCATTTTCGATCACTTTGGTGCTTTGAAGGCTTGCCGTCAATTACTTACTCCGATCCTCAGACCGTTAATTGGTGTTCCGGGAGCTGCTGGCTTGGCTCTCATTGCTTCTCTTCAATCTACTGACGGCGGCGCCGCTTTGACACGTCAGTTGAAGGACGACAACGTCCTTACTGATAGAGAAATCAATAACTTTGCTGCTTTCCAGATGACTGCTGATGCTTGTATTACAAACTTCTTCTCATCCGGCGCAGTTCTTTTTACATTGTTAGCCGCTGATGGTAAACCTGCAGTACCAGTAAGCTTGGGCGTTTGCTTAGGCGTTCTTCTCGTTGGTAAGGTATGTGGTGCCAACCTCATGCGTTTAATCCAATTACGTTCTAAGAAATAAGAAGGAGAGAGATAATGTCTAGTAGTCCAAACTCTAAACCAATGGTCACCGACGTTTTCGTTAACGGTGCTATTCAAGGCTGGAACATTGCCACACACTCCACAATTCCGAACGTTTTGATGGCTTTCGTTATCATTCGTATCTTGGACGTGTCCGGTCTCCTCGCTTTAATCGGTACTGGCCTCGGACCAATTATGGGTATTTTCGGTCTTCCTGGTGAAGCCGCAACCATTTTGCTCGGCGGATGGATGTCCATGGGCGGTGGCGTCGGCGTAGCTGTTGCTTTGTTCGACAAGGGCGCTATCAGCGGTCAGGAACTCGCAATCTGCATTCCAGCTATTTATTTGATGGGTTCTCAGGTTCAATACATGGGCCGCTGCCTTGGTGTTATCGGCATCAAAGGTGCAGACATGCTCAAGATCATGGCTGTTCCTCCGATCATCGCCATTTGCTCTCTTTGGATCATGAACATTTTCGTTCTCGGTTCATAATTAGGAGTCTTGAATGCCAACCGGATATTTGTTTAGAAACGCAGAAGTTTACGCACCAGAACACTTAGGTCGTAAAGACATCCTGGTAGTAGGACAAAAGATTATCGCCATTGATGATCACATTGACGCTAAAGTACCGGGACTTGAAGAAGTTGATTTAGAAGGTGCGATTGTTACCCCAGGTTTGATTGACCAGCACATCCACGTCACCGGAGGCGGCGGGGAAGGCGGTACGGTCACACGCGCTCCTGAACTCAATTTTTCTGAATTAGTTGAAGCGGGTATTACATCCTTTGTCGGTGTTTCTGGTACCGACAGCGAAACTCGTCCTATCGAAGCCCTTATGGCTAAAGTAAGAGCTTTAACAAAGGAAGGTGCCTCTGGCTGGATGTGGACCTCAAACTATCGCTATCCTCCAACCACCGTTACCGGTGATGTTCGTAAGGATCTTCTGACAATTCCGGAATGCTTGGGTGTGAAGATTGCAATGGGAGACCATCGCTGCTCATTCCCAACAACTCAAGAAGTTCTTCGTGTTCTTTCTGATTGCCGAGTAGGCGGCATGATTTGCGGTCACGATTCTTACTTGCATGTACACTTAGGTGATCTGCCAATCGCATTCCCTGCATTTATGGAATGCGTAAAGATGGGAATGCCCATCAAGCATATTCGTCCGACACACGTAGGTCGCCATAAGGTTGTTTTCGAACAAGCCATTGAGTTTACCAAAGCCGGCGGATATATTGATATCACAACCAGCGGCGGAAATTACATGGGTGATGCCTCTGACGCCTTTGTGATGGCTCTTGAAAACGGCGCTCCAATCGACCGAATCACTTTCTCTTCTGATGGTCATGGCTCCATGCCAAGATTTGATGAAAAGGGTGAAATGGTTGGCTTGGCAGTTTGCAAGGTATCTGACAACTTGCTTATCCTCCAGAAGCTGGCTAAGAAGATTGGTCTTGAAAAGGCCCTCCTGCCTCTCACAAGAACAATCGCTACAGCCCTTTGCTTAGAAAACAAAGGTACTTTGGAAGCAGGTAAAGATGCAGACTTGCTTGTTATGAACGCTGAACACCAACCGGTTCATCTGTTCATGAAAGGCAGACAAGTCATGAAAGACTCTAAGGTTATCGTCAAAGGTACTTTTGAAGTCTAGAGCTCTTTGAGTTAGTTGCTAAACGGATCCTTCGGGGTCCGTTTTTTTATAATTGCGCTAAACGTTGGGGGCAGAAGTGAATGTAAAAGAGAACTTAAAAGTTTGGCAACTGTTATCGGAAATCAATAAAACCGGTAACTTAACTGATGCCGCAAAATCTTTAGACATTCCTTTGTCCAGAGCCTCAAAACTAATAAATCAATTAGAAGAGGAACTGGGGTATACCGTCCTAGATCGCTCGAAAAAACCGGCTCTCTTAACATGGGAAGTGAAGAAGCTCATGCCCTACGTTCAACGACTTCTGTGCAATTGGAAATTTATCAGCAGTCCAGAATTTATTAAGGGAACCGGCGTTAGAAAGAATTTGGAATACTCTTTAACCGTCAGTTTTCCGGTGAATTCAGACGGCACCAAGTTTATTAATTCTTTGACTCATATTTGCAGGACAAAGTATCCGAACCTTCAGCTCCAATTTACATCGGATTGCGGGGAAACCGGGTTACTTAACGGAGCAGCAGACATCGCTTGGTTTGGGTATCGACCAAAGCATGAAGAATTATTTTGGGTTCCGAGCGGATATCAATTTACCTTTCCAATGGCGTCAAAAAAATATAAGAAAAGATTTGGTATCCCCAAAAACATTGAAGAGCTGAAAAATCACACTATTCTCATGAGACAAATGTCCAACGGCTCCTATTATCCAATTCTAGAAAACGGCCAGCACAGCATTGATTTAAGTTCTTACTCTCAGGTATTTCTTGGCGATGCCTCTGTCTGTAAAAGAATGCTGATCCAAGGAGAGGGCATTGCAATCGACATCGGAGCAAGTTTCGTTGATGAAGAGCTTGAGTCAGAAGAAGTTTTTCCGATTTTGACCGGCTGGCACCGTCCTCCTTGGCCAATTTCTATTGCTTGCCGAAAAGAAAACAAAAACGAAAGAATTGTGCAAGATATCATAGAGATGATACGAGATTGGTATACACGTCCCGGACGAGACCACTGGATTTATTGGTATAAAAGGCTCCAGATCCCTTCTGAAAATCTTCCCGGAATTTACCTTCCGTTCGGATGGCGTAAGAAATTAAATCAATAAACATCCAATCTCAATAATCATTTGTTTTTCAGACTAATACAAGATTAATAAAAACAATATATGTCTAATTCTTTAAAAGGCGTCCTTCTTGCTTCTTTTGCCGGCTGGTGCTGGGGCTCTATGGCCGTCTGCGCTCAATACTTATTCAATTCTTGTGGTTTTGTTTCGTCAGACCTAACCACACTTAGACTTTTCGGCTCAGGCGTTTGCCTTTTATTGCTTTATGCAATTTCCACCAAAAGTAATATTTTTGCTCCTTTTAAAGATTTTAGAAACTTAAGAGATGTTGTTGTATACGGGATTGGGGTTCTTCTGATTCAGTGGACTTTCTTTAAAGCGATTTCCGTAAGTAATGCCGGAACTGCTGCCATCATGGTTGGCTTTGGGCCGTTATTCATTATTTTTTATTTCGTTCTAACAAAAGGAAGAAAACCGAGCCTCAAAGAAATTATCTGCTTAGCATTAGCGTTGGTAGGTGTTTTTCTTCTTGTTTCAAAAGGGAATTTTCAAATTTTTGACTTGTCTTGGGCAGGTGTGCTTTGGGGCTTAGCATCTGCAGCGTTCGGTGCTTTTTGTACTGTTCAGCCAAAGCAAGTTATTGAAAGAGCAGGGGTTTCTTTTGTTGTCGGCTGGGGAATGCTAATCGGTGGTTTAATTGCTATGTGTTTTACCTCTCCGTTCAATGACAATGCACAGTGGACAATTCCGTCCATTCTTGCTTATGCCCAGATCGTTCTTTTCGGCACAGTAGCGGCTTTCTGGTGTTATCTGAAAAGTACGGAATTTGTTCTTCCGTCCATTTCGGCAATCCTTGGCTCCTTTGAACCGTTCTCAGCAGTTCTCTTATCCGTTATTTTCTTGAATTCGTCTTTTAATACTTATGAACTTATCGGCGGAACTGCTATTGTCGCTAACATGATTATCCTAGCTTGGCCCCAAAAAACTCAGCCGAGAAAGACCATCTAATTAAACCAAGGAAGATAGGCAAAAAGAACGGCCACTAGAAGAACGGGAAGCATATTTGCAACTTCGAACTTTTTACCAAAAATTAGATTCACTCCAACGCAAAAAATCAAAATAGATCCGGTCATTGATAGATAATCAAGCGCCTTGGAAGTCAATACCGGTTCGATAAAAACTGCAAGAAGCGTAATAGAGCCTTGAAAAATTCCTATGGGAATTGCTGAGAAGGCACAGCCAATACCGAGAGACGCAGTCAAAATTAAAATAATGACGAAATCTAATACCGATTTCGCCAGCAAGATGGATATGTCTTGATTAATTCCGTCTTGAATTGCGCCGACAACTGCCATTGCACCAATACAAACCGTCAAAGAAGAAACGACAAAAGCAGTTATGAAGTTATTGTCGTTTTGTCTGTTAGCTTTAGCTTTCAGAAACTCTCCAAATTTCTCAATTTTTTCTTCAAGCTTGCCAATCGTTCCAATTAAAGTTCCAATAGCATAACTCAGAATAATCACCATGACGCCGGAAGAGGAAAGGTGAGTTCCTTCAACCTTAAGCATTTGTTCAAGGCATCCGGCAATTCCTATAAAAAGAGTACAAAGTCCGCATGCAGAAATCAGCGCATTTTGATTTTCTTTTGATAAATGCTTCCCGAAAAACGTACCAAGTACGCCGCCACAAACAATGGCAAAAATATTAATAATAGTACCGAGTCCAAACATTTTTGTTTTGGGAATTGAGTTTTATTAATTATAGAAAATTACCTTTAAAAGTAAGATTCAATCTGATAAGTGATTACGATATGTCAATATATAGTGAATATATAAATTTAAAATAATAACAATAAGTATTTTAGCAATATATAAAATAGATATGTAATTATTTTATCTTTTTAAATTTGAAATATTATAAAAAAGATGTATTCTATTTACTCTCTATTTATTCTTAATATTAATGTTATTTACAAGTTTTATTTAATTACCTAAAATAGTTAATTTAGGATAAATATTTTTAATAAACAAATAGGAAAAGGATAGGGGGCATACTAGTAATTTTCATAGATCAATTCTATTAGAATCATATATCTTAATGTTTTTAAAAGAATTATTAATTATATCCACAATTCTATACTTTTCCTTTAGATTAATACAATAATTTATTGTTTTTAAAACTCTTTCTTTTCTATAGAGCAAAAATAACTCAGCCAATAGGAAATACCTAATGAAATTTTGACTTGATTCATTATCATGACATCAATTAGAGTAAATAACAAAACATTTATGGATAATTAGATTTAATTAAAATATTTTTAAAATTTAATTAAAATGATTAGAATTACTAAAATTGGTTAAATATAAACTAATCTAATCCATAAATAATAATTTTCATTACATTAGATATACTCATTACTTAATATTTCAACAAAATCTTTAAATACAACCTAAGAATAATTTGAGTATTAAAAACAATCTTTATTAACGATTAAATAATAAATAACAGAGAAGAAACCTAAAATAAATATTGTCAAAACAATCCTCATAAATAAAGAGAAGGAACTTATAAGGGAAATAAAAATAATTCAGAACAGCTTATAAATTTATGAGAAGGAAATTAAAAGAAACAAGTATGAGGCTACTAAGAAGAAAATTTCCTCAAAATTACCATTAACTCAACATAACTATTATTATGTTGAGTTGTATTTAGGCCCAAAAATGGCTTTATTTTTATCTTTTTCTTCTTTTTATAGCTTCAAAAAAAAATATAAAAATTTTTAAATATATTAAAAATATTCAACTGTTTTTTTTTAAACATCTCAAAATATAAAATTTGGTTGTATTCTCCTAGGCTGATTAGTTCTCCATTCAAATTTTTAATAACTCTCAGAATAATTGAAAACCTTTCTTGCTTTTAGCAATCTTCTTAAATTCTTTCAAAATATCGGCTAAAAATTTTCACTTCTGTTCATATCCTGCCTTTCAATTTTTACAGCAATAAAATAAAGAATTTACATGCGTTAATTAAGCCTCTTATTAAACTCTTAAGATACTTTCGTTTTATTTTTTGTCTAATTTTCTATAAAAATCAAGAAAACCTTTGGTACCCAATTGGTTTATACAAATATTTATTCTAATTTTCATAAGCTTTTTGGCACTTTTGCATCCTATTTTCGTTGATAAAAAGCTTATTTAAGAATCAGTTTCGTTTCCAAATAGAGATAATTATTTCATGAAGTGAAATTCTTTTATCTAGTAGTAGTTTTTATACAACTGACTTTGTAGTTAATTCAAATTAATAAGAACCCTTTTGCGTTTTTCTCACCAAAAATAAGTAATCACACTGAAATAGATTTATCATAGTTACTAGTTGTAAAGAAAATTACAATTATTCGTGATAAACCCTATTGGAGAAAATTATGGCTAAGAAATCATTTTGGTTTGGTCTGCCAATGCAAATGATGTACGGTCTGGTGCTCGGTGTCATTGTGGGTACCATGGTTTCTACAGAATTTGCCACTACTTGGCTTCAACCCCTCGGTCAACTTTTCATTCGATTGATTCGAATGGTAGTAGTTCCTCTTGTTATTGCCACTTTGATCGCCGGTGCTGCCGGACTTGGTGATGCAAGTAAGATCGGATCAATTGCTGTAAAAACAATTTTAATCTTTGCTATTACAACGGCAGTGGCTGTTACTATTGGTTTGATTGTTGCAAACTTTATGGATCCGGGACTTGGTCTTTCAATTTCCGTTGAAGGACTCAAGGCAAAATCTGCAACTCCACCTCCACTTTCTAAAGTTTTGATGGAAATTGTTCCAATCAATCCTATCGATGCCTTTGGTAAAGGCAATATGCTTCAGGTAATTTTCTTCTCCATCTTTTTTGGTTTCTGTATTTCCGTTATGGGCGAACCAGCTAAGATGCTGACAGACTTTTTCCAAAAAGTCGGCGATGTCATGATCCGCATGACTAACTATGTAATGCTTTATGCTCCTATCGGTGTGTTCGGCCTTATCTCTTACACAGTTACTAAACACGGATTGGCAGTTTTGTTGCCTCTCGGAAAATTAATCCTTTGCGCATTTATCGCTACTGTAATTTTTGTCGTTATTACCTACTTGCCTTTGGTCAAGTTGATCGGCATGAGCATTTCAAAATTCTTAAAAGGGGTTTTTGAACCATGGTTAATCGCTTTTACCACCTGCTCTTCTGCCGCCGCTTTGGCTATCAACCTTGAAAGTACAAGACAATTAGGTTCTTCCAAGGCAATTGCCTCTTTCGTTATTCCTCTTGGAAACACCATCAACATGAACGGTACTTCCATTTACATGGGCGTAACCGCTGTATTCGCTGCTCAGGTTTTCGGCATCGATCTTACAATGACTCAACAGTTTGAAATTGTACTCATGGGTGTTCTTGCAGCTGTCGGTACAGCAGGTGTTCCGGGAGCCGGTTTGATCATGACAACCTTGGTCTTTACAGAAGTTGGTATTCCTCTTGAAGCCGTTGCCTTGATCGCTGGTGTTGATAGAATTCTCGATATGATCAGAACTTCTGTTAACGTCCTCGGTGATAACCTTACTGCCTTAGTAGTTTCCAAACTCGAAGGCACGCTCGGTACAGAAAAAATGGATAGCGATTCGCAGTTAGCTAGCTAATCCAAAATAAGTAAATGAGACCTCGCTTTTGCGAGGTCTTTTCTTAAGTTGAGTAAAAATTTGTTATAAGATTCCGCTTTCTTGGTATTCTAGAAGCTGAAGCAATTTTTTAAAAGACGATGGATCTACTTTCTTCATTTAACAATTGGCTCCAGACTTTTCTATATGAAATATCTAGTGGCCTTGACCTAACAGATTTCTTTGTCGGTCTACGAGATGACATGAATTTCTTTTCTTACTATCTTGATGAAATTCTTGACACAATCAAAACTCTCGCTCGTATTTTTACAAGCGGCATACTCTTTTAACTTGATTTTAGATACCAAGATCTTTAACTAGCTGATCTACATGAGTTTTTGAATTCACCTTTCTATATTCATGGGTAAGAATTCCGAGCTCATTTATTACAAAGGTTGATCTCTCGATACCAAGATATTTCTTACCATACATGTTCTTCATCTTCAGAACGCCATATTCTTTACAAACAAATTCTGTCGGATCAGACAGCAAGGTAAAAGGTAATTCTTTATTCAATTTAAATTTTGCATGGCTGGCAACAGAATCTCTTGATACTCCTAAAACCACATAACCAGAGTCAGTAAATTTTTTAAGGTTATCTTTGAAACTTAGAGCTTCAAAAGTGCAGCCGGAAGTATTATCTTTTGGATAAAAGTACAAAACTACTTTTTTTCCTAAAAGATCAGCAAGACTAAGTTCACTTCCTGTATCCGTTGATAAGGTAAAGTCAGGAGCTTTTTCACCAACAACTGCTCTATTCATTGCAGCGATTTTTTCAAGATCTACAGGATTCTCATTTTTATTTAAGTGGCACATTTCTTGTCCTTAAAACAAAGGCCTGTAAAAACAGGCCTTCTAAAAAGTTAAATTTATTTATTCAATTCGTTTTTAGGAATAATCGGTTCTGAAATCTTCTCAACTTCAGCCTGTTTGTTTGTTCCATTCTTCGTAGAAGCGTCTCCTAAAATAATAACACTATCTTCCGGTTTCTTATCTTCCTTAACAGTCTTATTATCTAATTTAACATTTTCTTTTATTTCTTTTTCTTTATTTTCTTTTAAATCATTAATTGGTTTTTCTAAAGGTTTTTCAAAAGAGTCAAAAGTTGTTTTTATATTATCCTTTTTTTCTTTTATCTCTTCTTTTACTAATTTAAATTCTGATTTTATTTCAGACTTATTTTCAGTTTTTTCCTTAGATTTAATCTCTGCCATGACATCTTTTTTTACGTCCGGCTTTACTTCTTTATCTGTTTTTTTAGTAAATCTATCGAAACCAAAACCAAAGCTCTTTTTCTCCTTTGGTTCCATAGGATTCTTTACTTCCGGAGCTGTTTTAAGGGGTGTATCGAGCTTGGAATCAACACCATTCTTACCGTCCTTGACAACTTCTTTTTTCAAAGCAGGTTCTTTGTCCCCTCCTTCGTTGCTGACTTTTTTCTTTTTGTCAATAGGTGCTCTGAAGGCATTGACGTAAAGAATAAAGCTCAATAAGGCTGCAAGCCCTGAAGCTGCTAAAACAAAATACCATTCCGGGAAGTTAAATGTCAGTCTCAGAATATTTAACGGAGTATTGGTTGGGTGGAAAAACCATACTGCACCGGACAACGTACTCCAGAAAACAAGATTAAAACCAAAGACCCATCGAGAAGCAGTTCCCCTTCCGTTAATACAACAGATAGAAAAACCTAACAAGAATAAGATGAAAGTCATTACTGCATTTTCCACCTGTAAGAAACCTGCCCATCCCGTAATAAATTCAGGATGCTTCATAGCTGGTTCGGGAGCTTGGTAAGTATCAGTTATTTGTAATGAAGGTTCACTTTTTGCCTCAATTGAAGCAGACTTTTGAAGCATTTCTACTTTTGGTACTTCAACTTTATTTTCTGTATTATTAGATGGCGAAACTTCAATAGTATCCGGAACCTTTTGAAGAAAAGCTGTAGCTGTTTTATTTAGAATTTGAATTTGTTTTTGTTCGGGATAAAAAATATTTTCTCCTTTCACATACAGAAAATATCCAAATAATGAATGGAGAAGCATTCCGATAAAACAGATTAAGGCAAGTAAAACTTTCATAGCTAGACCTGTAAGAAATATTTTCATAAGGTTAGCACACTGACTATTTCCGGAAGCTACACAAAATCCATTTTGAACCGTATTTTTGAGGCTTTCGGCTCAAATTGCTAAAATCCGTTTTGGTTTTCTTTTCAGAGAGAAAAAAATGGATATCAAAAAAGATAACGCCATGTACATGGAGATTGCTCTTCTAACTTCAAAAAGAAGTTATGCGAAGCGTCTCAAAGTTGGATGCGTGATAGTGAAAAATCATTCCATTATTTCTTTCGGTTGGAACGGAATGCCTACCGGTTACGATAATTGCTGTGAGGATGAAGTCGATGGAAAACTTATCACTAAGCCGGAAGTCCAGCATGCTGAGCTAAATGCGATTGCCAAACTGGCTCAGAATGGCTATTCATCCGAAGGCGCAAAAATTTTTATTACTCACAGCCCTTGCCTCCACTGCTCTCTTCTTATTCAAAAGTGCGGTATAAAAGAAGTGTACTACCACACTACTTACCGAAGCTCTGACGGAATCGAATTTTTAAAAAAATCAGGTATTAAAGTCGAACAACTCTAAAAGGGGATGTTGCAAAATTCGATGTTTTTCGAGTTAGTACTTCCCCTTTCTCCT